>CERI01116227.1_pt1 | contig 12880 bp, 12 predicted proteins | sample 350261 | NCBI WGS metagenome assembly CERI01 (sample SAMEA2620979, study PRJEB7988) | marine metagenome | isolation source: saline water (ENVO:00002010), including
CAGATTTGAGTAATGCGAATTTGAGTAATGCGAATTTGAGTAATGTGAGTTTAATTAGTACAAATTTAACGAATGCGAATTTTAATGGTGCGAAATTTTATCGTGTGAATTTTGCTGGTGCGGATCTCAAAAATGCGAATTTTAATGGTGCGAATTTTAATGGTGCGAATTTTGAGGGTGCGAATTTGACGGGTGCGAATTTGAGTGGTACGGATTTAACTGGATTTGATTTTAGTGGTGCGAATTTGAGTGGTGCGAATTTGACGGGTGCGAATTTGTTTAGTGCGAATTTCCAAGATACGACGTTGAGTAAAAACACCCGTGCGTATAATTTAACAGGTCTCCCAAGAAATGTACCATCATATGCTGATGTAATAAGAAAAGACATAAAAAAAAGAGGAAGTGGTCCAGGTAAGGTGACGGCGTTAACTTTTTATCATATTATAGTTAAGACAGGTTCAGAGAAAACAGGTTCAGGAAAGGTAATAGAGGGTTATGTGAGCTTTGCATTTGGAGGTTTATTTGATATAAACGATACAACAAACGCTATTGAAACATTCATTACGGATGAAAACGGTAATTATGATTTATTTACCCCTATAAGTGAGTTACCTGAAGTTTATGTAATTATTATTCAACCTGGAGGTACAGACACCAGTACTTCAAGTGTAGTAACTACAACCATGTCAAGTACGTCTACACGAAAACAAGCCGAAGCTTCTGCTCTCCCTATATTGCATGTTACACCAGTAACAACGACCGTAACGAATATAATTCAAAAGGCGGATACCATTGACGAGACCACCGTATCATCTGCCATGGAGCAAGTAGCAACGAAATTAAACATTAGCGAAGAGAGCATAAGAAGCGATTTTATTGCCGACCAGAACAGCGATGTTGCAAAAATAGTCCAACAAATTGAAACAACTGTTAACAGTATGACACCGGCATTAAATAATACAGAAATCACTGAGGACATAGTAACCAATAACATTTCTCTCGCAATTATGGAATCGGATACTACATTTGATTTCTCAAATTCAAATGACATCAATAAGATTATAACGAACATAGAAAATAGTGCGGAAACGATAACAATAGACGAGACTGTCAAAAGCAACACATCTAACTTTATTACCGTGGCTAATACTCTTATTTCCGATATTGATACTACAACCCAAACGTTCGATGACGTATTCACCCTTGCCACGCAAATAACCGTTGCATCTACAATTACCGCTACTACAAACGGAGAGAATTTTACGAGTCCTGTAGAAGCCCCAACCATATCCGAAATCACGTCCGTACCGATCACTATTCCCGCACCTTCCTTTATAACAAATATTTGTTTCCCAGGAAATACTCCTATTGAAACCGACGATGGATACATTACTATTAAAAAATTGGTGCCCGGTCATCATACCATTCGTGGTCAGCGTATTGTAGGTATTACGAAAACAATCGCCCCCGATGAACATTTAATCTGTTTTGAGAAAGATGCATTGGGTAAAAACGTGCCTTCTCAACGAACGCTCATGAGTAAAGAACACAAAATATATTACAAAAATAAATTGCAAGAAGCACGACACTTTTTAGAGGATTTCGATTTAGTATCCAAAAGCAAATATAGTGGCGAGCCTCTTTACAATGTATTGTTGGAATACCATGGCGTTATGATTGTAAATAATATGCCGTGTGAAACACTACATCCTAACAGCTTATCTGCCAAACTCTACACATCCATACGTTACTCTTCTTCGGTACGTGAACAAATCCTAGCAACAATTCATCGCGCTATACAAAATAAGGATTATAAGAGTTATCGTAAAATCATGAAACGCATTTAGAAGGTCCTTCTCGGTACTCATTTTTCAGGAGCAAATAAGAATATTTAGTAAAAAACAACAATGTGGAGCAAGAAAAGTCTCTACTTAATTTATAAATACAATGAGCAAATCTTTATTTATGAAAAAAATGGATGTACCCGAAATGATTGTTTTGGTTATTTTTATTCTATACTTAATCTTCCCCGTAGCGACTCCTGGTGATATCAGCCCTTATATTGAATCTCCTTTAGGAGTAGTCGTTTTACTACTTATTGTGTTGGCCCTTTTCATATATAGCCATCCTATTGTGGCAATTTTGTTCTTATTTGTTGCCTATACCCTATTACGTAGAAGCTCCATTGCTCAACCTAAGGTAGCCTATGTGCAACACACCCAAGAAACTCGCAAAAAAATGAAGGATGCGCAAAAAGAGCTAGAGATGGCCACTCCTCCTCACCACCAAGTAAAGAAGGCCGATAGGGGAGCCGAACAACCAAAGAGTTTAGAAGAAGAAATCGTTGAGGAAAAGTCTCCTGTCGGAGTAAGCGGAAAAATCACCATGGTAGAAACTACGTTCCTTCCAGTAAGCACAAATGTTACGGGAACTTCCCAGGTATAAACCGGAAAAAATTTATAATGGAATGCATTCCAATATAAATAAATTATACCAGTGAAGATTTAAATTGTCAGTGGTATCTCACCGTTGCAAAATTAAACGGTTTAAATAATAGGTGTCATACCAGGTGTTATATTCCCGGGTAAAAAGTTCGAATTTTGCTTTTTGGATTGAACAATAATATAACAAAGAACAAACAAAATGGCCATCGTAAGGCCCGCTGTAAGAATGGTGCCCGTATTAGGCGTTGTTTGGGGATTGGCAAAAGCACCTACCATGATCAACGTAACCGCGGTAATCAGAATGACCGAAGACATAATCACGTCTAACCAGAAAATACGATTTACCTCTTGTTGTGGACTTTTAAATCCTTTACCTAGCGCCATTCTCACTAAAAACAAATACGAATCCGGTACGATTGCATAAGCAATACCACACAAAATCGCAAAGACGATAAACGTCATAATCGTTTTCATGGAATTTTGATTGCTTTGATTTTCCAAAATATCACTGGCCAGGGGCAAATTGTAAGCAGCAACTTCCTCCGAATCCAGAGGTACATATTCACACTCCATCCAACTTCCGGGAACAGAAAGAGGAATCGTGGTATAGGTCGCATTGTACATATCGAACATACCCAAATTATTTTGCAAGATGTTCACCATCGTCGCACCAATACGAATAGGGTTGCTATAAATCATCACCTCCGCACCCTTATTGAGTTTGACGCTATTATACTCTAAATACACTGCTTTTGGGTCTACATTACCAAAAATATCGCTGTTGAAATCCACCGTCTTTTCGGTTTGTTTGTTAATCACAGCGTCAAAGAGACTTTCAATTTGTCCGCCGGGAGGAGCATTGCTTCCCACGTAAACCAATAGAAAACACATATAAAGAACTTTGGAACCATCTTCGCTAAAGTTCTGAATAATAAGTTCACCAGTGGGCTGTTGACCGGCAGGAGTCGTAGACGATGAAGAGGGAGCACCCGATACAACTGTTTGAAGTTGACCCGGAGGATAGCCCGAAAATTCGTGAAGAGGACAATTGGTTCCTGTAGCGGAACCTACAATCCATAATTTATTCGCGTAATAGGTCGTAGTAACATTTTGGTCATTCGTATAAGTAACGTTTGGAGAAGAACTGCGACTACATAATCCGGTTACCCATTTATTATCTGGATCCATCATAATGGCACTGACGCCCATAGGTAAATAGTTTAATGTAACACTACACGTGTTATTTGGTGCTTGATCAATAGATAATATTCCAGTATTTCCACATGTTGACATTATTAATATATAATCCTATATATTAATAATTATAAATAGTTAATGGTTTCCTTTTTATTATCCTAAACTACTTTAATTCTGTTTCTATTGGCTTCTCCTCTTTTATTTCTTGATTGCCATTGGCTAATTCTTTTACTGTATAATTTTTTTCCAAAATGATGCCAGGAGGTACGGCACCGGGATCACTACTCACTGTTCCGTCTGTTGTTATGGCACTCGATTGAGCTTTGTCAGTTTCACGAAGAACCGGTTTTGGAACAGTGGATCGGACTGCATTTTTTAATGTGTTTGTCCCTTCCATTTTATAAGTACTTGGTGGATTGGGATGTTTTTCAACTACTTTTGTTAATACAATAGTAAGCGATTCTATAAAATTTTTGATTATCTTTTCATGTTCCATACTATAAAAAATAGGTATATTTTATCAAGTTTTTCTAAACATAAGGAATATATCTAAATAAACTATTTTCATATACAGTGGCTTGAAACACATCTTTGTAGCCTTCTACAAACACCGTATCACCATTGTGGATTTGGTCACAACCGATTTCGGAAGTACAGCTTTTTCCATTCACAGAAATAGGGAGCTTGGTATTAATATTTCCCGCACTATTCGTCATGGTATAATACTGATATTTATCACGTCCACTGGAACTTTTGCGTCCCATCAAAGGAAGGATTTCTTCTTTTCCATTGTTTCGCGTAAGAATTCCTACTTGACTGTAATTACCTTCGTAACCTCGACTTTTTATATTCACCGGAAGTCCGTATTGGGGCGCTTCAAACTCAATATTCTTTAAAGGAGGTGCGTAATCATTGGTAAGGGGTCGGTTACTAGACACGGTTTCTAAAGCGGGAGGTAGATGGGTGACTTGAGGAGGCATAATGACAACGGGTTGCACGATTTTTTCCTCATATTGTCTCTGATATCCTAAAGGGGTTTTCTCTAAACCTTGCTTGGCGATATTTGTATAATAGAGATAGGTCAATACAATGAGTAATAAGAGCATAAGAAAAAAGGTCATATTCTCAATGCAGAACAGACCTGGTATACATGTTTTTTTTGGCATTATATACTTTAACGAGAATTTGTAAAAGGAGCAAATTCTTTTACAAATAACTAAAACGGAGGATTGTTGGTATAGCCACATAACTCTTGTCCGTTCATCCAGGCATCCCATTTTGGACTTGGAATAATGGACTGGAAAATCTTGACAAAACCATTTCTCATCTGTGTTATATTACAGTTGTTTAGTTTTGCCCATTCGTTAAATGTTTTATACAAAACGACCGTATTATTATCACATGTTTTAAAGTCGCCTTTACATAGAAAGCATTTTTCTTGAACGGATTTGGGCCATTCGATTATGGAGAACCCAGTAATAAAGAGAATAAGGTCGTTCAATGGTAATATGGCTATGTCATAAATGTCGTTCACAATGGGCATCAAATTAATACCAAAAATCGCTCGTATTAAAACCACCGGAAATTCGACCAAAATCATGTACACAATTCCTAATATGATATCAACTATGTAGTAAACCGTGCATTCTCCATTCATAAAGAGGACGAATTTTTGCCACATGCAGTCCCACATGACTTTGACAGTAAAAGCGAAATTTTCACTACCATAATCAAATTCACGGGAACCACATTTTACATGATTATTAATACCTTTGGATAAATTGCTACCCATCATAGCTATCATAAATATCGCATAAGCCAGAAAAGCAAAAAATATAATCCAAAATAAAATCTCCAGATAGCCAAACAATCCGGCTTCTAAATCTCCAAAAGCATTTTCTACTATATTGATTGCACCTTCCATATCTGCGATTGCTGTTTCCACCATTTCAATAATAATATCAATCATATTAATGGTATCTTCAACGTCAGCAATAGCTCCTTCTACATCATCTCCTAAAATACCGCCAATTTCGATTGCATTTAATGGATATAAACCGAATGCTGCCATAATATATACAGTAAGTTATATATAATGGTGATTTTATTATGGGAATAAGAAGTCAATTTGTAGTGAGCTAGAATTAAGCAGATGGTTCCTTTGCTGGCGATGGACCCTTTGCTGGCGATGGACTAAAGGTAGATGCTTTTAAGTCATTCTTTTTTGAATTTTTCAACATCTCACCGATGATTCCTAATTGGTCCACAATATTTTCTTCTAATTCGATCAAATTTTTCATTTCATCTCTTTTGGCACGATTATCTATATTTTCCACCCCGTCCTTTGCTTTTTTGATAATGGTTTGTAATTTATCTTGAATTTTGTCTAAATTTTTTCCGGAATTCGCTAATTTGGCCTTTTTTTTCTCCGTGTCCGGGTCTACTCCACTTAATTCTGCCTCTGCTTGGGCGATTAAATCTTCTTCATTAGATTTTTTTTCAGTGCTTTCTGCTTGATCTTGGTTTTCTGCCTCCTCTTTGTTTTCTAATCCTTCTTGTAAGCGTATATTGTTCATTCCGGTCACAAGAGACTTCCATTCAAAGGCAAAACGGATTAAATTTGGAATTGCAATGCACCAAAAGAGAACAACTACCATATTTTTCGTAAAAAAAGTGAGTATGAATCCAATCAAGAACATAAAAGCAATATAAAGATCATTATCCGAAGCGACATAAGCATACATGTTAACTAAGGCAATGACAAATAAAATCCATAAGATAGTCTTACTTTTAAGTATTCTTTCTAATTTTAAACTACTGGAATTTTTCATATATAGGTTAATTAGATTTTTCACTGTCGCTTGAACTATCATGAATACTCGAATTGACAGAAGAGGTGGTGCAATAATATTCGGGACAATGTTCATGGCTATAAATGTCTAAAACCTCTTTCACTACTATCTCTCGTTGAATATCATCCTTTTCAAATTCAAAGCTACTAATACTGGAAGAACGTTTCCCCCTGAATTTATCTAAAAAATCCTCTAAACCATTTAATTCTTCGTTACGGTCATGTTGGTCTAAATCTCCCGTAATGACTAATTTACTGTTTTCTCCTAATCGAGTAAGCAACATTTTCATTTGTGATTTGGTGGAATTTTGCATTTCATCTGCTACAATCCAAGCATTTTTGAAGGTGCGTCCACGCATATAGCCTAAAGGTGCGATTTCAATTGTTTTGTTTTCCAATAATTCAGTCACTTCTTTAGGTGTGATAAATTGATATAAAATATCATAAATAGGACGAATCCAAGGTGCCATTTTTTCTTCTAAAGTTCCTGGCAAATACCCTAGGTCTTCGTCTACAGAAACAGAGGGTCGGGTAAATATGAGTTTTTCACATTGTCCCGTTAAAAATTGTCGGATACCACATTGCGTTGCAAAAAGAGTTTTACCGGTTCCGGCTGGACCAGTTGCAATCACGATTTTTTTTGCTTTTGATCGTAATAACGAACTATATATTTCTTGACTGCGATTTTTTGGTTTACAAAATTTTGATTCAAATTGGTCACGCTCTCGTACGGATAAATATTGCATGTTTTCGTAAATATTTTTTTGTGCCTGTAGACTGACAATTTCATCATGATGCTCATACAAAAGCTCTTTTTCATTTTGCCTTCGTGGTTTCCTCCCCCTTCTTTTTTCTCCCCCGTTATTCTGAATATTCGATTTACTCATATTAAAGTATGTTATTATATTTATTTATACAAAAAATATAGGTAATTTATATTTTTTGTATTTATTACCATTTCGCTCTTACTAACACTACAAACACTTTTTTTAGAAAACGCCTAAAAATCCATCTTCATTTCAAATACGTCTTCATCCATTTTTTTATTTGCCAAAGCATATTCCGAGTTCGTTCTCTCGAAAAAGTTTACTTTGGACTCTACGCTAATAAGTTCCATGAAATCAAATGGATTTTGAGAATTATATAATTTATCATAGCCCAATTGAACACATAAACGGTCTGCTACAAATTCAATATATTGCGTCATAAGAGTTGCATTCATACCAATCATTCGGCATGGAATCGCGTCACAGATAAACTCCTTTTCAATTTCGGTTGCTTCATGAATAATTTCGTGAATACGCTTTTTAGGAAGTTTCTTCTGGAGTTTATTGTAAAGGAGAACGGCGAATTCAGTGTGAAGAGCCTCGTCACGACTAATAAGTTCGTTGGAAAAGGTAAGACCCGGCATAAGACCACGTTTCTTAATCCAATAAATAGAAGCAAAGGAAGAGGAAAAGAAAATACCTTCGATTGCAGCAAACGCTACTAAGCGGGAAGCAAAAGAAGAACGGTTATCCCCGATCCATTTTTTCGCCCAATCCGCTTTTTTCTGTATACATGGGAAATTATTAATCGCATGAAAATATTTATCCTTTTCGGCACTATCTTTGATATACGTATCAATCAATAAACTGTACATTTCACTATGAATATTTTCCATGGCAATTTGGAAGCCATAAAAACTACGTGCTTCTGCTACTTGCACATCACCCATAAAACGAACGGCCAAATTTTCCAAAACAATACCATCGGAAGCTGCGAAAAAAGCCAGAATCATTGAAATGAACTTCTTCTCGTCGGAATTCAATTTATCCCAATCGATTAGGTCTTTAGACAGGTCCACTTCCTCTGCTCGCCAAAAACAATCGACTTGTTTTTTGTACATTTCCCAAATATCATTATATTGCACTGGGAACATCACGAATTTGTCGTCACTGGGGTCCAAAAGGGGTTCTGTCTGTTTGATACTCATTCTCCTAAATATTATAATAGGTATAAAATATTTAGGAAAGGTGAATTTATATTGTTTTAAAAAAACATTACCATAATGGTCTAAAAACCATGGAATTATAAAAACTCGCTTTTTAAAACTCCCCTCTATTCAAAAAAATAGGCATATAGTAAAATGAAACAAAATCTAAACATAGTCATTATTATTGGATTAGTGTTATTAATTCTTATTTTGTGTTTTTTTCCGATTTCTCGCAAAGAAGGATTTGAGAGTAAAGGAGAGGACAAGGTTTTCGTCATCAATTTACCCAAAGACAAACAAAGATTTCAGGAATTCAAAGACTATTACGATAAGTCGGATATGAAGCATCATCCTTTACATACATTTACCGCCGTTATTGGAAAAGACGTAAATAGTGAAGAGGTTTTAGCAGAACACGCAAAACCCGATTTCAAAAGAGTGGTACAAACAGGCAAAAGACAAAAACATCATGAATTAAGTCATGGGGGATTAGGGTGTTTTCTCAGCCATTATAACGTCGCCAAACAATTAACCGAAGAACAAGACCCCGAGATTCAACAATATATTGTGTTTGAAGACGATAATGTGTGCACCCAAGATACGCAAAAGAAAATTAGAAAGGCGATTGAAAAATTACCGGATAATTGGGATATATTAATAGGACAAACATGGAGACAAACCGGAGACAAAATTTCGAGTGACATACAAAAACCCAAGTCTTTTTGGGGAACGGGGCTAGTCGTATACAATAAAAAAGGAGCCCAACGCTTTGTAGATGAGGTAAACAAAACGAAAATTGATGGACAAGTGGATGCTTATTTATCACGCGCCAACCAACAAGGGAAATTGAATATTTATTCTACAAATGAGAATTTAGTAGAAGATAATAGTCATAATATGTCTAATATTCAAATGCAGTTAGAAGGAAATGGAAGAGATGTATTTGATTATTATGGAACATCCTTAGAATAAGGAAGGAGTAATGTATATTTATATCTACATAGTGTAGATATGGTGGGTTTAGAACGGGATAGTATGAGTATAGATACATTGTTACCTAAGGATTTTAATGTATTTATTTATTTGTATTTGTATGTAGATGTTGCTGAACATTGTAAAGACAATCCTGATTGTGCAAAAAAACATTATCTAGAATTTGGAAAAAATGAAAGTAGAGTCTATTCATCTCCTTCCATACCACAGGATTTTGATTGGCACCTATATTTATATTTAAATCACGAAGTAAAGAATAATGTATCCACTTACAGAGGAGCCATCGATCATTATATACATCATGGAATAAGGGAAAAGAGAAATTATAAATTTTTACATATTCCTGAAGATTTTCACCCCGAAATTTATTATGAATGGCACTTACAAAAACGATGTCCATATAATTATTATGATGTTTTATACCATTATGAAAGTATAGGACGGAGGGCAAAAATGCATTATAAAATAACAGAGGAAAATACTTTAAACAATTATAATGAGCATTTTGATTGGATAATGTACAAAGAACTAAATCCCGATATATCTCATTTATTAATTAACGAAGAGGAAGCCTTAGCACACTTTATTAAGGATGGACGTTGGAAAGCAAGACCTTTCCATATGTTCTTTAAAAATATTCCTTTGGATTTTAATTATACGTTGTATCTGGAAATCAATCCTGATATTAAACGATTGTATAATACGGAAGTACAAGCAAAACTACATTATGAAATGGTAGGCTGTTATCAAAATAGATGCTATCATCCCGCTATGAAAAAACCTGTATTACATACCAACTATTTGTTTAATAAATATAATGTTTTGTTTCATAAATATATTTTTCAATTGACCAATCCACAGTCCCCACTATCTTATTTGATAAAAACGCCAAGACAATTATCATCCCATTATCCATTAATTACGCATATCCATTGTCATAATTTAACCAGTTTACCTCTCTATTTTAGTCAATATCTACCTTATTTAATAATGAATAGTTTGGTCATTATAACCTATGTAGAGGGGGAAATAAACCAACATATAGTAGACAAAGGTGTTCATTTTTTACATATGGAAAACAGAGGAATGGATATTGGTGGAAAGTTTATGGTAGTCCATTTTTTAAATACACATAAAATCAATTATGATTATATATTGTTTTTGCATTCCAAGAGCCATAATGAATTGAGAAAATGTTATATGGATCCTTTTTTTATAAATATGAATTGGATTAAGGAAAATATGAAAACAAAAGAATATGGTCTCTTGGTACCTCCTCTCATTTATTACGGAGATTATTTACATATTATTTATAATTTGAAACTCACCCCTCCCGAAACCATTAGTCCTCGATGGACCTTTGGGAATGAATTATACATACAAGATTTAGATAAGTATATGGATCTAAATCCGGATATGTTTTTGTTTCCGGAAGGGAATTGCTTTCTTTGCAATTCCGTTATAAGTAATGCCTTATATAGTGATCCTTTGCTATTTAATATATTGAATACGGAAAAAACACCTGACTTAGTGTGGACAATAAGTCGATTTAAAGAAAGACAACTACTTGATGTGGGAAATAATTTTGAAAAGGTAAACCAATATCGAATGACAAATGATTTGTTTAATAATAATTTAGAATGGGCAGATGGACATCATGGACATCCTGACCATATGATCGAACACAATTTTGAACGATTGGTATTTAAAGTAGCTCAAAAATACAAACAGAAAGTCAAAATTCTTCCATACACTTTACACGAAGGACGGAGAAAATATATAAATAATCTCCTAAAAATGACAGATTCCATTAATCATTATTTAGAACACGGTACTTTTTTGTAATTATTTATACCCACTAAAAATGGGTATAAATTCCGGATTGCCTGATTCGAACAGGCGACCCTTTGATATACTATCGAAACCACTACAGTCAAATGCTCTGCCAACTGAGCTAAATCCGGATGGGCGATGATGTTTCTTCCCACATAATTAGTAAATTCAATGTTTAATTTCTTTTTATACAATATAATAAATGCAAAAAATCTACTTTCTGTTTCTTAGTCTTTGTATAACGTTAATGTTTTTCGTTGCAGGCATTAAACATGCACTTACTATGGAAGGAAGCACCAGTTATTTAGCCAAGTTTCCTCCTTTTTCTGCGTTTCCTATGGGATTCAATTATATTATTGAATTGATTGCATTGTTAATAGAAATAGTGGCACCTATTATTATTCTTCTTTCGATTGTCCATGAAAAATATAGACATTATGGAAAAATAGCGGCTTATTTATTGGCCTTTTTCTTATTATGTACTTTACTATTTATTCATAATCCTTTTTATAAGGGAGAAGGGATGAACTTTCTCAAGGGATTAGCATTGATGGGTGCGGTATTATTAATCAGAGAAAATTTATAAAGAACGAATACCATAATTAATTATTCCACAATTTCGGTACGTTCATCAATGAATTCTTGTTGGAAAATGAGGAAATCTTCATAGGAATACCATATGGTTTGGATTAAATTGTGTTTTTTTAAATCATCCAGATCATTTATTAAAACAACATGTACGATTTTTTCAAAGGATACACTTTTTACTGGTTTTTTTTCAGCTAACGCAAACGAAGCATAATCCGAACTGTTTGTGTTTTTTAATACCTGTTTCCAAATTTGTTTTCGCGATAACATAATAATAAAGAAAACATAATTTTTATATAATTAATTATCTGTTATTTATATATAAATGTTTGTAAGAAAGGGTCGTAAAAGAGGTGCCATATTAAATGGAAAAGTAGAACCCGTTGTACTTGATCGTAATTTAAATTTATCACAAGTAAACTTGGTCTCACCATGTTTAGTAGAAGAAGAATTTTTATTATTTGATGTAGATACCTATTTGCAAGATTATCCTGATGTGAAAGATGCGTATACAAAAGAAAAATATGCATTAGGACAAGGTAAACGTGAAATAATTAATAAGGATTTGGTATATAATCATTTCTTACGGTTTGGTAGACATGAAGGTAGAATCGCCTATGGAATAAAAGAAAACGGTGAAAAAGTACGATTCACTAAGTTTTATCATGATGATTATATTAAAATTTGTGAAGATGCATACAATAAAGGTGTAAATAATGAAATAAATGGAACCCTTCATTATAAGAAAAATGAAGTTAAACCAAAAAGAATAATCGTGAATGAAGGTGCGAAGGTATTTCCTGATGCGTTTAGAAATAATGAATTTATAAAAATGTTAAAACGTGAGTGGGCGAATTTCGATGCATGGAAATATAAGAAAGCTCATGGAAAGAATGGAAGTGCGAAAGAACTCTTTATCGATTATATTTCGAATCATTTTGAACCATTGATGGCACCAATTAAAGAAGCAGAACGTAAATTGGCTCTTCAAAAAGAAGC
>CERI01093550.1_pt1 | contig 12840 bp, 14 predicted proteins | sample 350261 | NCBI WGS metagenome assembly CERI01 (sample SAMEA2620979, study PRJEB7988) | marine metagenome | isolation source: saline water (ENVO:00002010), including
ATCTTTTTTATGGTATAAACTAAGATTAAAAATCTTTTTTATGGTTAACTTTATTAACTTGTAATAATTTCAATTTGCTACAATTTAATTTTGAAAATTCTGTAGATCCACCTAATCGTTTAATTGTTTTACAATCCATTTTATATGTATCATTATGATTATTATATATTGGTATCATTAATTTACCAAATCCAACATCATAACAACAACCTTTATTATCCTCATTATTTAATAAATAATCATCCTTATTAAATAAATTACCACCCTTAAATATATTATTATTGTTATTGTTATAATTAGAATTAGAATTTATACCGATTAATATCAATGAACATAATATTAAATAGTATTTCATATATATATATAAAATAAAATAAAAGTTATACTTTTTTCCCTTTAAACCAATCTACTAAACCACCACCATAAATAGATATATTATAAACCCCAGCACTATATAATTTGTTCATAAGTATATGAGAAGCATCACATTTTGGATTATGACAATAAACTATAATTGGAATTTCTTTAAGTGACATTCCTTTATTTATTTTTCTTTGTATTTCTGGATAATTTATTCTTATTATTTCTTTTAATTGTTTATATATATTCTTAGTATTCATTTTATATGGAATACAATAGGACCCAGGAATATGTATTTTACCATAATAATCAGATGGAAGAGCATTTATCAATATAGATTTTTTATAATGAATAACATCTTCATATATAAATTCATTTGGAATATTATATGTCCCTATTTTTTCAATATAATTTGTATTGTCTAAATTTCCTATTAAAAAATGCATATGTGATGGATAAAATTTATTACTTTCTATATATGGTTGAGGATTTTTAATATAAAATGTAAAATTACCCTTATTATCACATTGTGTAAATCCATCATTACGATTGTGTTTATTATCTAAATTATAAGCATCATATGCGTGTAATATTTTTAATTCATCTTTTTTTGGATGTGATGCCCAATAATATATATATCTATTCGCATATTGTTTACCTATATTAACCGTTTTTTTTATATGCCAATTTTTCTTATGAAATTTCTTTCTATGGACAAGATAAAAATCAGAACCATCTGGCATAAAACTCTTGTATTCCGCTTTTTTCATCCATGAAACTAATTTTGGATGATGATTAATATATAATTGATTCGGTTTTTTTAAGCCAGTATCACAATTTACACATAATTTATTAGACATTTATACTATAATATTATATTTTAATTAATTTTTTCATTAATTAATTTAATCCAACATTTTTCATTTATTGTATCCGGTAAAATTCCTTTTATCCTCTTATTAATCATTGGAAAAGGTATATTTATATTTTTTTTCCCTCCATCTTTAATATAACCAAACATAATTTTATATAAATTATTAATTGGTGGATAATCTTGTGATAAATTTAAACTATATAAACTATTTATTACTTCTTTAACTTCAGATTTTCGTTGGTCTAAATTTTTTAATATAGGATGCTTTTTACTCATTATATATAAATACCGCTGTTTATTTTAAATAATTTTACTAAAATCGGCCTTTACTTCCTGTCTAAATGTAAACTCCCCTATATTATGATCCAATTTTTGAACTATTCCATCAGATGTACAATATAATCTAACAACATTATTTACGTCCTCTTTTATATTCTGACTCAAAACTATATTTCTATTTATAGATGAAAATAATAATCTTTTATTAAATCCACCCATTTCATTATTCAATATATACATATAAATATAATCTATTTTACCTGGTGGCATTCCCTGAATAATTGGCGAATGATTTGTAAAATGAATAATACAATCACCACTTGGACATGTATTATGATAATATTCACGACCATAGATTTTCATACACGTCCAACAAAATTGTGATTTACATTTATAACATTCCATATGATGACAGTCATATGTTCCACCATTCATACCTGTCCGTCTTTCATACATTTCTTGTTCTGGTGATTTTTGCTTTTGTATCATTTCTTTACAATTAGGACATTCTCTACAATATTTATTTATATAATTTTCATTTTGTGTTGTATTTGATTCCAAATGCTGTTTATATTCTTCACATGTATACCCATCATGCCATTTTACATTACAATTAATACAAAAATCTTCATTACAATCAAAACATTTTACACAATATTTATATTTATAATCTATTTCCGGTAATAAAGAAATGTCGGTAGAATCAAAAGGAGCACCACATAAACTATTAGGACAATATTTTAAATATTTATCTTCTATACATGTTTTCATAATAGTATATTTTTCTAATTTATCAAAATCAACCTTTGTTAATAATTTATCTATCCCATCAACACTTGTATCTATTATTATATTACAATTATCATGAGCCATAGGACACTTTATAGGTATTTTATTCATCATATCACCCAAACAACTGGAAATATATTCCCTCATACATGTAGTACATACTTTATGGTCACATGGTAATTTTACATTACATATATAATGTTCATCCATACAAATACAACATGTATATCTTTCTGGTATCCCATCCCTATTTATAAATTGCCTGAAATTATACCTACCCACCTCCCTTTCATTGCCACCATTACCCATTGGAGATAAGGTTATATTACTTATTGTATTACGTATCCTATTTAATTCTCTCTCACGATCGCGTGTATTATTTTCTAATACTGGTCTCAAATATGTTGTATTAGTAATATTATTATTTCTATATGGCCTCATTGCCAATTCCGCAGCTGTTGTCCTATGTCTATTATCTACCGCATTAATTGGATCATTAATTATTGGTCGTTGATTAGTTGTTGATGTCCTATTATTAATACCAGTTATCCTATTATTATTTAATTCTTGTCTATTATTAGTTAAGTCTTGTCTATTATTATTAACCACAGTATTTCCAACTCTATTTGGTAGCCTATCTATATGCCTATTATTACTTGTTCTATTAATAAGAACCATATTATCAAGTATAGATGTGTTAACAGCTCGTGTTACACCTCTATTATTCATATATTGGTTTAAACCAGATAAAGCAGGTGTATCATTTCTTGGCATTGCTATATCATTCATTCTATCTATAGTATTTTCGCGTATTTCTTGAATACGTCGATTAATCTCTACTATATGATTATTATTCTCTTCTGTAATTTCTCTATTTCTAATTCTTATTTCATTGAATACTCTATTATGATGAATCCTATTATTCCTATGTAATGCTAATATATTTCTATATCTATTTTGAACTACACGTCTTCTTAATATTGATTGTATAATAATCATATTATTACGATTATTCCGATACTTTTTTCGTTCTAAATACATCCTGGCTATAGATTGTAATTTAATAATTTGGTTATATCTATTTTTATAAGTTCTTCTTTGACATAATCCACGCCAAATACTTTGAATAGCAGTAGACGCAATATCCTCTAATTCCTCTCTTTCTAATTTAACTATTTCCCTGGCTACATAACATCTCCAAGCACATTGTATTCTTATTATAGATATATTACGTTTTTTATACATACATCTATACCAATTTTGAATTTTACAAGAATTTTTATGTTGTAACCATTTTAAATGTCTCTCTCTACGTATTTCTTCTATCGTTTTAGGTTTTTTCTTTTTCCATAATGAAAACATTATTATGAATCATGGAGAAAAAAATTTATTCTCGATTTTAAAAAAAATAAATAATAATAAATAATAATATGTGGAATATACTTCCGTTTGATATACAATTTTATATTTTTAAAACTCTCGACATTAAATCACAGAAATTATTATATAAAATAGATTATTATTTAGAATATAACGACAAGTTCGCCTATAAATTCAATTATATTTACGTTATAATAATAAAAAACAACCTGAATGGAAAATACCTTTTGGTATACCCATTAAAAATAATAAAAATGAAAAAATATATCTACCTATAACATCAATTATATCAATAATTATATTTTTATATATCATTATAGATAATCGTCTTATAAATAAAATATAAACATTATTCATCCAATTTTTTATATATATTCAAATTTCTGGCTGATGATTCATTATCATCACCCGACCATTTAGGTAACCAATAATATGGTATTATTTCACCCCTATTAGGATAATATTCTTCAAATATTTGTCTAAAATATTGTTGATCTAAATGTTTATATGGATTATGAGTATATACATTATCTGGTAAGGATTTTTCATTTAAATATTCATTTATAATTTCATGCCATGATCTATTTACTTTAGATACACCATCTGAAAGAGCCTCCTTAGTTCTCCATAATATATCATCTGGTAATATCTTTTTACCTTTATACTCATAGTCAAACGCCTTCCTTAAGATATATTTTTCCATCATTTTTCCATTATCCATAGCCCTTACCTTTTTAAAACTCCCAGGAATACTCATATAAAATTTCATAAACTCCTTATCTAAAAATGGCACTCTTACCTCTAAACTATGAGCTGCCGTAGTTTTATCACATCTCAATACATCATACCTATTTAGATCTTTTACAAGACGCTTTGCCTCTTGTGTAAAAGATTCTTCATCTGGAGCGTTATGAAAATATAAATATGATCCAGAGGCCTCGTCACTCCCCTCTCCAGAATATACCACTGTTACATCCGTATTTTCTTTTACATATTTAGACATTAGATACATTGGCGTGCTTGCTCTTACTGTAGTAGTATCATATGATTCTATATGATATATTACATTAGGAATAGCATTTATCATATCTTCCTCCGTTACTATTATTTCATGGTGTTTAGTTCCCAAATGGTCTGCTACTTTTCTCGCATAGATTAGATCTGGTGAATCTTTCAACCCAACCGCAAATGTTTCCAATTTGTTAGGTGGATAATATTCAGCCACAAGAGCTGTAATTAGACTTGAGTCCAAACCACCAGAGAGGAAACAACCAATTGGTCTTTCGGACATTAATCTTTTTTTTACGGCACTCCTTAAATAATATCTGATCATACTATAAAGATCCTCTTCATTTGTTTCTACTCCCATTTCAGGATAGTCATAATGATGATACCTGTTTATTACCAAATTAGGTTGAGTATTATTTTGAATTATATTATGTAGTGTTCCATAAGATCCTGGTGGAAATGTAAATACATTATCACATATTCCATGGAGTGATTTCATTTCTGAACTAACATAAAAACTATGGCCATTATTATTACTATTTGTTCCATAATAAAGAGATCTTACACCAATACGATCTCTACCAATAAATAGTTTATCTGAATGAGTATCATATAGGACAAACGCAAATACACCATCCAAATTATCAACTGTCCATTGAATACCAAAACGACGATACATATGTATAATTGTTTCACAATCACTTGTTGACTGTGTCTTAAAATTATAAGTTTGATTTAATTGTGAGGAATTATATATTTCACCATTACATATTAGTATACATCCACCTATATTAAAAGGTTGATTACCAGCGTTCGTAAGATCATTTATTTTAAGACGATGAAACATAAAATAATGTTTACCATTTCTAAGAATAGACATATCGTCTGGGCCTCTATGTGATATTAATTTTCCATGCTTTTCCAATTCTTGATCACTATGGTTTGTTCCAAAGGTATAAAAAATCCCACACATTTGTATTATATTATATATAATTCTTTAAATAAAGGACTATTTATATATTATGAATCAAATAATAAAATTAAATAATAAATCTTTAAATACTGGTTAAAAATACTATTTAGAGAATTAGATATTATTATATTAAAGAAAATATGCAACGTATACAAAAAGAATTAGTAGAAATAACTAAAAATCCACCTGAAAATTGTAATGCTGGGCCTAAAGATGATAATATATTTCATTGGGTAGCCAGTATCATTGGTGCTGATAAGAGTCCATATGAAGGTGGAATATTTCTTTTGGATATTTATTTTCCAACTGATTATCCATTTAAATCTCCAAAAATATCATTTCAGACAAAAATATATCATCCAAATATTGATACACATGGGAATATATGTCTGGATATATTAAAAGAACAATGGAGTCCTGCTTTAACGATTCAAAAAGTTCTCCTATCTATTAGTTCATTATTAACAGAACCTAATCCCAGTGATCCATTAAATATAGAGGCTGGTGATATGTTAAATAGGGATAAAGAGTTATTTGAACGGACTGCTAAAGAGTGGACATTATCGTTTGCTTCTAATTAAATTTTTATTTAAAAAAAACTTATCTATAATAAAATATGGAAAGAGATAATATTATGGATAACCTATATAAAAATATGAGAGATTGCTTTAAATTATGTTGTTGGAGAACAAATGAAAATCATTATAATTATATGTCATTAGGTGTGGACGAAGATGATTTTACTGTAGAAGAAATTAAAAATAATGAATTACGTCAACATATGAATAAAAATGCGCATGAAATTAATGGTGAAAAGGTAACGTTTTATAAAGAAGATGAATAAAATTTAATAATAGATTATAAAATTAATAATGGATTATAAAATTAATAATAGAATGTTCATATTCCCCATTTGACGGAATCTTTTACCATTTTTTTATAATCTTCTGGTGCTTCTATCATAATTATAGCAATATGTTCATTCATTGGATCATCTGCGTTTGGATATAGTAATAATTGTGGTAAAAAGGTATCATATATATGAGATAGATTAAATATAGGTGTCCAAGTTTGATTCAGGACATCTAAACAAATAGAACCACTATGTAAATCTACATTGGGGTGTAATATACGATCTAAAAAACCTACTGATGGTGATTTAAATGGATATTCATGTGGTATATGGACCCTTACCCGCCATTTCCCACCTTCATAAAGTGAATCTTTAGGACCATGTAAGACAAAGCTAAAGGTGGTAATAATACTATCATTATCAAATGTAAGTTCTACTCCACTTTTTTTTAATTTCTTAATATCTATAGCAATTCTTGGATGCATATTCATTTAAAAAATTTGATATATTTATTATTATTATTTATTTTTTAAATATGTATATTCTGTTTGACACGAGCTATCTATTCTTTTATCGCATTTACGCACTAAAAAATTGGTATAAAAAAGCAAAACCAGAAGTAACTGATATTTATAATGATTCGGAATTTCTAATTAAACTTGAAAAAATGACTATTAAATGTATTACTGATCTACTTAAAAAAAATAAAATTACTGATCCCAAAAATGTATATTTTCTAAAAGATTGTGCTCAAGCTAATATCTGGCGCAATGAACATATTGGTGAATACAAGGCTGGACGTGTAAATGAAATTCCAAAAGAAGTATTTAAATTCCTTCATAATACTGTATTATCATCTCTTATTGATAAAAATGATTGGAGGTCATTGTATCTTGATAAATTGGAGGCAGATGATATTGCGTTTATTCTTAAAAATCAAATCCGAGAAAAATATCCAGACTCAGATATTCTTATTATTACAAATGATAATGATTATCTACAATTGATTGATAAAAAGACACGGCTACAAAATCTATGTGGTAAAGATCTTTCAGAGAGATCATGTGGTAATCCTTCTGAAGACCTACTTATGAAAATTATTCTTGGTGATAATTCGGATAATATTCCGAAAGTATTTCCTAAATGTGGTCCTAAGACAGCACAAAAATATATTAAAACCCCTGGGTTGTTGGAAGATATGTTGACAAAGGAAAATTATAATGAGATTTTCCAACGTAATCGTCGTTTGATTGATTTTAATTATATCCCACACGATCTACAAGAAATTATGATTGTCATTATTAATGAGGAACTATAATAATCTTATACATTAATTTCTTCTAACACTTTTACAAACCCTTTAGAGAAAAAGTATATAATATTTTTTTGTACAATATTTTTATAAAAGTTTTTCTCTAAAGGGTTTGTAAAAGTGTTAGAAGAAATAAATAGTTTACTATATCATATTTACCATTCGTGTAAATATTGTATCTCCTATATCATATTTACCATTCGTGTAAATATTGTATCCGACTTATTACAAACCAATATACAATCATCTTTACATTCGTAATGATACCACCAATGTGGAGGAATACTTAATATTTGTCCTGGACGCATAATAATATCAATAGAAAAGGATTTACTAAATAGTGGATATTTTTCTTTTTCTGAATCTTCTAATATTTTTTTTGGATGGATATGACTTATAGTATAGTGTCCTGTTTCACGAGCAGTATACATATATTCATTATATTTAGGTGGATAAATAGTAAATAATAATTCACCATCAAATAACATATATAAGTTGCGTGAATATTTTGATTTGACTATTGGAGAAATCATATCCTTTTTAAATAATGTTAGATAATCTGTATTCCATATAGATATATTTGATAATAGAGGTTTTGTAAAATGATAATATTCTTTAGTTAAAATAGTGGGTGCCTGTATACGATCTTCAAATATAAACATATCCTTATTATCAGTAATATTTATTTTTTTTGTATTATTATTATTAATATTATTACTATATAAAAATGAAATATTCTTCTTTTTAAGAGCATCTATATGTAGTTTTTCAAATAGGTCAATTTCAGTTAATGTATTCATAATAATCATTGGCTGTTTAAGGCCTATATAGTCTTCATATAAATCTTTATTAAAATTATTTAATTGTAAAATTTCATTGTTGTTATTATATTTATAATGTTTATATATATGAAATCCGAATAATATAGATATGATTATCAATATTACTATGATTATAATTATGAACATATTTGTATATTAATGATATTATATATTAAAGAAAGAAACTTATTTAAAGCTAATATCACATTAGTATATACAAAAGTTAGACATGACTGATACATCGGTTAAGACTTTTCAAGGACGCGTTAAATGGTTTAACCCCAAGGCTGGTTATGGATTTATTACTCTACTAAACACTGAAACAGAAATGGAAGATGTTTTTGTTCACCATTCTGGCCTTTCGCCAAAAAAAGAATGTTTCAAGACTCTATACCAAGGCGAATATGTATCTCTATCGATCAAAACCGATGAGAGTGGGAAGAATTTTGGCACTAGTGTAACTGGTATCTCTGGCAATGAGCTTATGTGCGAGCGATTTGCTGATAGTTCCAGTGCTGGTGGTGCACCTCAACGTGATAGTAATTGGAGCACGGTAAACCGTCGCCGTGATGATCGTCGTGACGATCGTCGTGGTGGACGTCGTGGTCCCCGCGATGATGGTCGCCATTACGACCGTGATGATCGTCGTAATACCCGCCAATATGAACGTCATGGAGATGATTCTCAATAGTTTAATTTAAATTTTTAAAATATATAATATAAGAATTAGTATACCAATAATAATACATGGATATAGAAATTCTTCATATTTTTTCCCAATAAAATTTTCTTTGTCTGGATCTTCTGGTGGCTTAGCCTTCAGATTAGACATAGCAAATTTCCCTATATGAATTTTAACAAAAGCACTCCAACTATCTTGGATATATGGATTTTCAAATCTAATACCATTAGATAATTTACATTTTCCACCCTCAAACTCGTCGCAATAAATAAGAGATAATGGTGTAGTTACAGGTGCTTCTGGTTCATCAATCCATTTTACACGATGTGCTTCCCCATTATGAAATAAATATAATGATATAGCAGCTGCTGATTTCTTTTTTATAATAAATTTATCACGGCTATTATTTACCATAGCATTATTAAATTTGGAATTATCTGGTTTTATTTTTATTAACTTTTTTAAATTATTTACAAAAGTATCTATCTCATCTGGTTCTAAAGTATCCCTTGGTTTATTCTTCATTTGTACTAAACCATTTTGTGGATTAGCACCTTGAGATTGTAATACAACCTCATTATATATCATTTCTATCTGACGCGTATTTAATCTTTCTGGTTTTGTAGCCACTAAGTCATCTTCTAAATATTCAGCTAAATCACGTATAGTTGTAAATTTAGGAGCCGATATTTGTTTACATTGCTGCATTCTAAATCCTGGAACACTATAACCAAGACCAATACTAATTGTTTTTTCTGGTGTTAACATAGCAATATTATTAGCAATACTGGGATTTAAACCATCTAACATTTTAAAATTACCCCCCTTTATACCTGGTGACATATCAACATAAGCATATCTTGGCTTAAAACAATAACCTTTTGGCTCTCCAAACATCTGTTTAGTTATTTCATTATATAAAGGATTTGGAACCCATATTAAACCCTTATTTTTACAATGTGTTTCATCCTGATTTTCAGAAAAACATAACCCTATATTAGCAAAATAACTGGAAGAATATTTACCTGTCAATGGTTGATTAAAAAATGGATCTTCATATGGTGGACGTTGACCCACTTGTGAACTTTTAATTTCGTTTAGACGTAAACATGATTTATCATATAAACTTCTTAATAAGTCAGCAACTCTTAATTGTAAATTACATAAATTAGCTTGGGCCTTTACTATGTCACCCATTATTTCACCTTTCACTTTTTCCAATTTATCCCCTCTGTTTTTTATCACCTTTTTAACACGCTTATTCCGTTTTTTACCTAATTCATACTCTTTTTCTTTTATAGCATCTGGTATAGCATCAAAATCTAAATCAACTATTTTTTCAGCAACAGCAATACCTACTTGAACACCCCAATCCACTGCCTCACCTATTTCTACCGGTAATAAAAAAATATCACTCATATCAACAAAATATTTAGCAGACGCCTTCTTACAAATATCCGATACTCTGGCCTTTTTTGCCTTTAATATCATCTTTGCCATGTCTATTTTAGGTTTCATTTTTTTAATATCCTCTAAAATATCAAAATCACGACATTCATATAAATCACTTTCAAGATAACCTGGGTCACTCGCCTTAGATTTTCGTGATGGATTTGGATCAGATATTAATTGTCCCATTAATTTTAACATTATATCATATTGATTCATTAATGTCCCTATTGTCCCTTTTTGTGATGTTTTCATTAATTCTCCCCTAACGTTGATACCATGTTTAGGATTATAAAATTTATATACATAATTATCATAATCCCAATCATAGTTTACCCATGGATATATTAGATTTTTAAAAGCTGGAATACTCCTGAAAAAATATTTATCAAACGCCGCTATAGCACATGACATTCTATAATCTCCTGCCATATTTAAACATTTACCAGCTTCTCTTACAGCATGATCAATCGCCGCTACAACATCATTACCTGGATCATATGATTTTTGTGCATTATTTTCTGACATTCTTAATTAGTAGAAAGATAATATATATAATTATTGCCCAAAATAAAATATATAATAATTTATTATCCATCACCCTCACATACTTCTTTATTATTTCTTTATTTATATTATTATGTTCACCTTCAGATAACCCCTCTATACGACATAAACTCTTTCTACCATCATCGCATCCTAATGATTTTAAACCTACCCCTCTCCCATCTATCATAATTGATATTAAATTAAAAGGATTTAATGCTACAAAATCCATAAAAAGAGATGGAACTATACCTTTTGGAACATTTATTATTTCAGGTGGACCCCATGAAAATTTAAATCCTGTATCAAAATTAAATTCTACTTTAGGAATACGTAATTTAATTCTACCACCTGGAGAATTATCAATATACGCATATTTTTTTTCATAACATATACCACCATGGGGATAATTCTGCTTATCTATTGATTTTACCCATCTTCTAAATTCTTTTAGACGTTCAGACCCTTTAATTACATTATTTAATTCAATTATATATTGTCCATCATCTATACAAAATTGCGTCTTATGTGTAAATACTAAATCTGGAACAATTTTATTACAATTATCATTTTTAAACCTCTTATACATTAATGTTTTTTCCTCTACTGCCTTTTTAAATAACTCCCTATATTGTGCTGGTAATAAATTAATACTATTTTGATCTTTTAAACTATCATTATTGCTAAATATTACACCTAAACATAAACGATCACTTACACACGCATCCTTCTTACAAAAACCCAAATTAACAAAATAACTTGAAGCTCCCTTACCTTCTAATGGAAAAGCCTTTTTATTTTTAAACATAGGACTGTCTGTAGGTGGAGTTGCATTTCTATATTCCATTTGTATACTCTTTATTTTTTCACATGTGGTATTTCCATCACAATCCTCCTTATCATCCCTACCAGCAATAGGAACTCTATATCCTTTTGATTTCATTCTATCCACATTTTTTATACACATTGACTTTATTTGACCTTTTAAACTATTACAATCATCCCTTGATGGAATATTACTATAAGCTTTTATAGGACCACCCTTTTTCCGCCCTATACCTGGATTAGGATCAAATATAAATCCACTTCCTATTTTACCCAATGCTTTCATATTATCCTCTAAACCTTTCATCGTTGGTTTCGTGGAAGCACCTGTAATATCTGAATTATAATTTTTATCTACATAACTTGTATAATCCCAATCAAAATTATTCCATGGATATACAAAATCATTCATAGGACCGATTTTACGAAAATATTTAGCACCTACTGCTTGCATACAATGCATAACTGAAAATTTATTTAAATTTTTATCACATTTTTCTTTATTAGAACCCGATTTACGATTACAATTATTTATAGAAAGTTGTTGACTATCTTTACATTCTTGTTCATCTCTTAAAAATTGGTTTCTTAATTTAGGAAAAGGCACCAATAATAAATCAACCATCTTCTTATATAATAAATATAAAAAAATAATGATTAAACTATAAAATAATGATTAAACTATAAAA
>CERI01022096.1_pt1 | contig 12838 bp, 10 predicted proteins | sample 350261 | NCBI WGS metagenome assembly CERI01 (sample SAMEA2620979, study PRJEB7988) | marine metagenome | isolation source: saline water (ENVO:00002010), including
CTGCATGAAACTTCCATCATATGTCTTACACAATTAATACCAGAACGGTGAATAAGATAATTAGTATTGCATTTTTTATTAAGTTGAGAATATAATTCTCTAATAAAAATAGCTAATTCAGAAGATTTGCTGTAGCTGTAAAATTCTGTTCGACCACAAGTCGACAATATATATAGTTCTGATATATTGTACGATGAGCTTAAGCCATAAGCAAATACGATATCGTCTTCTGACAAAGAGAAAACTTCTCTTTGAGACAAGGGTGTATCCTTATGAGTAACGCCATAATAATTGATGTGGTTTATAAAAAACTCCACTTTTATTTCTCCCTTTAAATCTAACTGCATGTCTTGCACGCTGCATTGCGATGGTGTCTAAATATTTTTTTAGTATACAGTAATTAATATTATCGACTCAGCAGTCGAAATTTAAAAAATATTATTAATATTTAAAAATAAAAAGTATGTTTTTTAAGATTTATTAATTGTTTCTAGTATGTAGTTTTAATATTCTATAATTATCATTAAAAACTTGAGATGATTTTTTATGATTCCATATTTTTTTTCTTGCCTTAGTACTTGCTTTTTTTAAATCTAATACAGGGTTAGGATATTTACAATTTTTATAATAAATATTTTTTAAAATAGGACTTACACCCCAAGGTTCATGTACATCTTCCTTTGAGTGGTGTTTAAGTTCTTCAACCCATTTTTTTATAAAAATTCCTTCTTCATCGTGATCATAAGATTGTTTTATCGGGTTGTAAATTCTTACAGCATTTATTCCCGTTGTTCCTGCTTGCATTTGAAATTGTGAATAATGAATTCCTGGTTCATAATCAAGGAATAGACGAGCTAGATGATGTGCTCCTTTTCTCCAATCGCAGTCAAATTGATGACAGAAGATTGATACTAGCATTGCACGCATTCTAAAGTTTATCCAGCCTGTTTTTATTAAACACCTCATATTTGCATCAACTAAAGGAATACCAGTTATACCATCTTCCCATGATTGAATTAATTTTGGATCATTGGTTTTTTTTAAGCTTTCAAAACCTCTATTTGCACAGGCTTTTTCAATCTCAGGTTCGACTTCGAATTTTTGTATAAAATGACATCTCCATTTTAATCGTGTCAAAAGGCCATTAAAAGATCTTTTATTATATTTGTAGTTTTGGTGATTTTTTATATACTGATAAGCCTGTTTTACTGATATATTTCCCCATGCTAAATAAGGTGAGATTCTGCCACAACTTTTTCTACTTTCATTAGGCTTTGAAATATATTTAGAATAATTGAATCCTCTGCTATCTGCGAAAGATATTAATGTTTTTTTTGCTTCTGTTTCACCAGGCTTTTTATATGAATGTGGGTAATTTTTCAATTTGTCTAGTAGGGCTAAATTCATGGGAAATTTACATTTCAATTTATCCGTACTAGTACTAATAGAAATTTGAGTATTAGATATTGGCGTGTTCATAGTCGAAAACCAGTTTTGGTCCCACCCTAAACGATTTTTAATACCTCTTATTATGCCATCTCTTTGATATTCAGTCCAGCAGATTTTATTTTTTTTAAATATTTTTTTTAAGTATAAATCTCTTTTATAAGTTATTAAAGTTCCACTTTCTTGATATGAGTAAATACCGTCTATGTTATTATGTTTAATTATATAATTAAAAATTTTATCTGATTCTCCATAGTAAATAGATATTTTTCTATTAAACTTTTTTAACTCTTTATTCATTAATAGGATTGAATGGTAAATAAATTGCAGGTGCCTTAAAGATGTATCTGGGTATTCTATGATAGATGGTTCAAATATGTAAATGAAAAAATAATTTTTATTATTTTTTTCGCAAAAGTCCAAAGGGAGATGATCTGAAAGTCTGAGATCTCTTTTAAGCCAAATTATATTCATTAACTACTTGATTATTGTAATAATGCCTAATTTACTAAATGCCCTTACAATTAGGTAACCAAAGTCAATTTCATACCATTTAAATGAGAAATTATTTCTTGTTGGAAAGCGATGATGATTATTCTGGTAAAGCTCTCCAAGCATTAAAAAATCTATAAATAATGTATTCTTAGAATTATCATGAAGTTTATCAAAATTCCTATAGCCATGCTTATGACCAAACCAATTAACAATAAAGCCATGTATAGGTCCCATTAAAACATGAATAGGAACTAGGAGGAAAAGCCAATAAGACTGTGCATAGATCATGTAAATACTAAAATAAAATATACCAAATAAGGTTCTGCTTGTATATGTATCACCAATATTCTCTATAAGCTTCCATCTAGGGAGTGATTTATCTCTGTAATCGTTATTGTCAACTTTTGTAATGAATGAAGCATACTCTTTTCGGGTTTTATTCATAAATGATATCCAACTTTTAAAAGAAGATGGAGAGTGAGGATCTTTTTCAGTATCACTATGCTCATGGTGTTTACGGTGCATAAGAGCGTAGGCTGCTGGATGTAGAAACGATGATCCTTGCGAAAACCACGTTAATATAAAAAATACTTTTTCTGTTACAGGGTGCATTTTAAACATTTGATGGGAAGCGTATCTATGTAGAAAAAATGTCTGAACAAATAAAGATAAATACCAATGAATAATAAATATAATTAAAATTTCCATATTATTTTGAAAACCTATAGTGTGAAACACCGTATTCAGATCCATTTTTAAGACCGAACATAACAGCGCATGATAAAAAGAATATTCTCCAACGTTGAAACCACATTTTAGCATCATCTTTTCCGTAAGTTTCATTAAAAATAGTTAAAATGTCATTTTTATTATTATCCATCTTCTCAAGCCATGCATAAGAGGTTTTTTCATAGTGTGTACCATTGACTCTCCATGATGACTCTATGTTTAAATTATCTTGAAAATTTAGAAGTAGATTGTGAGAAGGCATCAATCCACCGCTGAAAAATTCACGGGCCATCCAATCGCCAGGGCCATTATCTTCATATGGATAAACCATTGTATGATGCGTAAAAATATGAACAAATAATTTCCCACCTTCTTTTAAAAAGTTTGAAATATTGTTTAAAAGTTTTTGATAATTCCTCATATGCTCAAACATTTCTATTGAAACAACTCTATCAAAAGTATCATCAATTGAAAAATCATTCATATCACATGTAATAACTTTTACATTAGTTATTTTAAGTTTTTCACATTTACTCTCTATATACTTTCTTTGATCATTAGAATTACTCACAGCCGTTATAGAGCTATTTGGGTATTTTTTAGCCATATACAGTGTTAAAGAGCCCCATCCACAGCCAAGCTCAAGTATTTTCATATTATCGTCTAATTGAGCTCTTTTTGAAGATAATTCAAGCATGTCCAGCTCAGACTTATCAATATCATTACAACCTTTTTCCCAATAACCAGAGCTGTACTTTAAGTGTTTACCTAAAACTATATCAAAAAAGGCAGGAGGAACTTCATAATGCTGCTCATTGGCTTTTTCAGGAACCAATGCGATAGGACTTTCTTTTAAGGTATTTACCCATGATTGATGGTGTTCTTGAAGTTTCTCTGGACCTAGATTATCTGCCCAGTGTAGACGTTGTTCGCACAGACGTTTTATACCTATTTTAATTAAAAAATCTGGCAATGTACCGTTTTCTGCCATTTTAATAAGAGAATTCATCATCGTGTATTTTAATACTCCATTTGTTTAGAAAATACAAATTGATAATCGCCAATATTTTTTTCTAAAAAACCAGCTTCACAATATGTAAAATAAAATTCCCAAAGACGAATGAATGAATCAGGAAATCCTAAATCTTTAACTTCTTTGGTTTTGTTTAAAAAATTGTTTCTCCAAATATTTAATGTTTTAGCATAATGGCTTGTGATATCTTCAAGACCAATAAAATCGAGATTTGTGCTATTTTTAACAGTCTCTGATATCTGAGCTATAGATATGAGGCAAGAACCAGGGAAAATATATTTATTTATAAAGTCAACAGAATTTTTATATGTATCAAATTTTTGATCGTTATAGGTTATTCCTTGCATTGCAAATAGACCGCCTGTTTTAAGCAGTGATGAAATCTTTTTAAATAATACAGGAACGTTTTTATGTCCTACCGCTTCAATCATTTCGATAGACGCAATTTTATCATACGTTCCCTCAAGAAGCCTGTAATCTTTTTTTTCAATGGTTATTAAATGATCAAGCTTTAATTTTTTTATCTTATTACTAGCATACTCAAATTGACTATCAGAAATAGTTGTTGTTGTAACCTTGCACCCATATGTTGATGCAGCGTGTATTGAAAAGCTACCCCATCCAGTGCCAATTTCTAAAACAGAGTCCTCCTTATTTAGCTTTAATTTTTTACATATCATATCGAGTTTCTGTACTGATGCGTCGTACATGGTAGTGCTATCATTTTCAAAAAATCCACATGAGTATGTCATGGTTTTATCTAGCCAAAGTTCGTAAAAATCATTACCTAAATCATAGTGTGCAAGGATGTTCTTCTTACTTCCCAAGATTGTATTTCTTTTTGTGTAGTGTATTAGCTTATTAATAGGAATAAGAAACTTAGCAAAACCAGAATCTAGGTTGGACATTAATTTTTGATTACGGACCATGATTTGAGTTAAAGCCACCAAATCATTACATTCCCAGAGACCTGCTGCGTAGGCTTCAGATGCACCTAACAATCCTCCAGAACCCAGGAAAACATAAAAATCATTATTTTGAATAGTTATAGTGCATTTTAATTTAGATGAAATATTACCAACCTTAATTGATTTATCATTATCAATAATTTCCATATAGCCTTGTTCAAGCTCTGAAAACTTACTAAGTATATTTTTTTTGAAAAACGAAGATAAGAATGAAATTCTTTTTTTATTGGAAATTTTTTCTGAAATATCTTTGACGTTAAATGTACTCACTAGCTATTCCCTTCGTCGAACTTAGGATGATTATAAAATTTAGCGCCCCTCACTAGTAGTATTAATGCTTGGAAATGAATCCTTAAAAACACCATTAAAGTTAAGAATGGATACTTTAAAGTATAAAGAACTAAATTTTTAAAAGTCATATTTTTTTTGGTCTTCAAGTCAAGGGTGACATGAAATATTTTTTCAGCTTCTTTGAAATTAATCATACTAACATTTAATTTTTTTTTAGGCTCTGTAAACATCCATTCGTAATCATGATCCATTCCCCAAAAGGGACTTACATGAAATTTTTTCTTAAGGTCTTGTTTAAATGACTTGTTTTTTTTGTTAGTAATAAAATATGAATAACGTTCATTCCATGGAGTATTAGTAACCTCAGCCATAATTAGCTTTACATGAGTATCTGTTTTATCAAAACAGTAGTAGAAACTAACAGGATTAAAACAATATCCAAAATACCTCAGGTGTGTTAAGATTCTAATAGGACCATCAATAGTTATTTTTGTTTTATCTTTAATAGTATTTCTAACCGCTGTATCAAGTGAGATATTTGGATTACCATGATAATCTTTTCTAAAGAAAGAAACTAAAGCATATTTATTTACATTCCATAAAAAAGATTTTTTAAATAAGGAGTCTATCTTAGAAATATCAAAATAAGTCATAAAAATATTATAGGTAAAAGATCTTTTAAAAGGAGTAAATCTACGGTGTTTAATGGTACCAGAATATATAGCATTATCAATCATATTATAATTCCATACCAAATTTTTTACATACATCAAGTGCACTATTTACACCGTCTTCGTGAAAACCATTTCCCCAATAAGCACCACAAAAATAGGTATTATTAACTCCATTAATAAGGTTTTTATTGTTTTGAGACTCTATAGTATCTTTTGTAAAAAGAGGATGTTCATAGTTAATTTTTTTTATTATTTTATCTTTATCAACCAAGTCACAATCATTTATGGTTACGCAATAGGTTTTTGATGCATTTAAGGATTGTAGAATATTCATGTTATAGGTTAGAGTAACAGTATCATCATCTTTATTTAACAAATAGTTCCAGCTAGACCAAGCATTCTTTCTTTTTGGCAATATAGAAGTATCGGTGTGGATAAGAGCAGTGTTTTTTTGATATTTGATTTTACTTAGAATATTTTTTTCATCATTTGAATAATCTTGTAGTAATCTTAGCGACTGATCGCTATGAGTAGCAAAAATTACGGCATCAAAAACATCAGAATTAGTTTTAGTTTTTATAATTACTTGATTTTCATTCCTACTAACTTTTATTACGGGCGTGTTTAAATTTATGGTACCATTAAACTGATTAATAATTTTTTTAACGTATTGTTTAGATCCATTTTTAATGACCCACCATTGAGGCCTATTTTTAACTTGTAAAAGACCATGATTATTAAAAAATTTAATAAAAAAAAGTGCTGGCATTTTTAAAATCATTTTAGGGCTTGTCGACCATATTGCTGCTGCCATTGGAACAATGTAGTATTTAATAAAATAACTTGAAAATCTTTTACTTTCAAGATACTCTATCAAGGATGTTGATGCATCAATTTTATCTAAATCCTTAATTGACACTTTGTTAAATCTTTGTATAGATTTAAGCATATTTAAGAAATACGGATTAAACATATTAGATTTTTTTGCAAAAATAGAACCAATAGAATTTCCTGAGTATTCAAAATCTTTGTAAGATGTCTTAACACTAAAGCCCATATTTGAGTGTTGTCTTTCTACATTTAGTAAATCTAAAAGTCTTATAAAATTTGGATATGTGTTTTCATTATAGACAATAAATCCTGAATCAACATTAAATGTCGTATTATTTTCAGGTATTTTATGAGTATGAGTATGACCTCCTATATAATCATTTTTTTCATAAATTGTGATATCGTGTTTCTTATTTAGAATATAAGCGGATGTTAGACCAGATATTCCACTTCCTATAATAGCAATCTTCAATTTTTTAGATGAATTATTCATAAATTAATATCGACCACTGCATCTGTTTGAACAATACTTAACATTTTCCCAATTATTTCTCCATTTTTTTCTCCAATTAAATGGTTTGTTGCATGTAATGCATATTTTATAATCTAATTTATGTTTGAGCATTAGCTTGAGGACTTAACGTACTTTAATTTTTTAAGTAGTTTTGGTTTAAGATATGAGTTTAAACCTGAAACACATACAATATCGGATTTGTCAAAATTTATATTTCCATCATTCTCGATAATATTTTCATTAATGATAATATGTTCTATACTTCCTACAATAAGTATGCATTTATTTAATAATAAATATTCATCAACTTTTTTAAGTCCTATCTTTATTTGACTGTACTTGACAAAAGGTGCATTAAAACCATCTATTTCTAATTTATCAATGGATAGTTCATCAAATTCTGAGATGTTTTTAAAATACTTTTTAGAGGTATTGTGTGATACATTGAAAGAATTTTTTCCAACTGAATTCATAGTGTAAAATGAATTATCTGATATATTTTTATAAGTATCTGTTATCCTCTCATCTTGAGGCCTTAATGTGAATCCGATTAATGGTGGATTAGAACCAAGGTGAACAACAGAAGAAAAAATAGCAACGTTATCTATTGAATTTGAAGATCTAGTTGCAATAAGATTAGCGGGTTTGAAACCTGTGATTGAATTAATTAAATTAATATTCCACACTTTTTCAAACTTTTCAATTTCTAATTTAGTATAATGTTTGTCTTTCATAATAAAACTATATTTACAAGCATTTAAAATTAATACATAAGTTTAAAGTTTATCATTATTGATTTGTAATAAAATATAACAACTAGGGAGTGTACGATTTTTCAATATAGGGTTTTAAATCATTAAAATTAATAATGGAGGGTTTCATTTTTTTGTTTGCAAATAGCTTCGCTTGGTCATTATAGTGGATTGAACTAGAATCTAATGTAGCAGAACCATATTGGTGTATGCTTTCAGCTGATACTTTACCGTTTGTATCCCACTGCACCATTTGAAAATAACAATCACCGCCTGTAGCTATCTTTCTGTTGTTTTCCATTTTACTGTAAATTGCTCTAAGAACATCAGGACCTCCATCAAGAGGTAATTCTAATTTCCCCCTCTTTAATACTTGAAGTTGCCCTAGTTCTACATCTACCCTTCCAAATTCAGTCATTAAAAAATCTACCGATTCGTTGAATCTATTTTTTAACATATCATAATTATACTTAAAATCATCTAAATCGTAAGTTATCTTAAAGGTTAGTTGAGCTAAAGCTGCTCCTCTATTGATTTTTTGATTACCTAAATCCCAATTTTTAAGTATTTCTAGCGCGCTTAATATTTTTGTATCTTCAGTTTTATATTCATTTATAAATCTATCTCTAGCATATGACATGACTGAATTTCTTGAATAATAAGTATCGTATTTATAATCATAAAATTCTTCTTTAGATATTGTATTATCTGTCCCATACAGCTCATTTGCTCTAAATGCTCTGTTTGTTTGGTATTCTTCTATTCCTGTATTTAGCGGTAATTTTTTAACTGGATTACCAATTCCTACGGTTGCCTTATAAGGTGTACTGTTACAGTTTTGCAAATATCCTGATTTAGGATTTGTTGACTGCGGTAACTCATCAAATGTATAGTACTCATTCCATATTATTTTACTATTATCTCCAGGTACCATGGAGTCCCAAGAATAGTTTGAGTCTCTTTTAGGTATAAGAGCATTATAAACGTAGAAAATATCACCTTTCTTGTCTGCATAAACTGTATTGAACATAGGTATTTCCATCATTCTCATGGCATCTTTGAAATCACTTAAATTATTTGATTTATTCATTTTATACCATTGTTCAACCTGACCAATTAAACCCATTCCTGCATATCTAATGGCATAAACACCATGGCTGGTTTTTAGTACTGGACCGTGGATTGAATGCAAAGCCTCTTTATTAACAGTCCAGTGTATTGGTCCAAAAATCTTCACTTTTATAGGTATATTTGAAATATCAAAATCAAGCCAATTACCATCCATTAAATATTGATTGTTATTATTTGGATTTAGTGTAAGTTCATAAACATCTACAAGATCAGGTTTATTTACTGTATGTGACCAACCTAGATTGTCATTATAGCCTTTAAGAACAACCGGTGATCCTGGAAATAAACCTCCAGTAACATTCCACCCCTCATTGCTGTTGATATGAGCTTCATACCATGTGACAGGCCCCTCCCATGGTTGATGTGAATTGACGGCTAATCTTGTATGGTTATCTGAGGTTCTTTTAGGAGATAAGGCAACTACATTGGAACCATGCATTGAATGCTTTGTTAAGTTATCAGCATAGATAGAGAAATCAGGTTTTTTATCTTTCATCAATTCAGTTATATACCAATCAAGCTTAAACATTAAAGGTGTTCTAAGCGCAAATCCTGCAATGATATCTTTACCTGTAATTGGATAAATTTCTATTGATTTTTTAGTAGGATTATTTTCTATGTAAGTATTTATACCATCAGCATAAGCATTGCAAATACTAATAATTTTTGGAGATAATGTTGAATATTTACTTTCTACGGTATCCCATATTTTCAATAGGCCTACAAGGTAGTCAACAGGAGCGCTATCTTTACCATTTATAGAAGCAGAAATTCCTCTTGATGCCAGTAAAATATCAAAGATTGTCTGGAAATCATCCTCTGCATGAGCATAGGCTAGCCCGTACGCAGCATCTTCATCTTTATCTCCATAAATATGAGGAACACCCCAAGTATCTCTGTGAATGGTAACATTGTAATTGTAATTTTTTTTTGGAATATATTTAATTGTTGATATAAAATATATTGACGATATAAGGATTATGGTAAAAAATAATCTGCTGTATTTTTTAAGTATTTTGATCATCTTCTAATGGTAAATCAAGCAGCTCACTACTTTGTTTAGAATCTATAAGCTCAACATCTCTTAATTTTCTATTCATCGCATTAGTCCTTGTGCTTTGAAGTGAGTCAAGAGAGGATGAAGCTGTTTTTAATTGGTTTTGTACTTTTGATAGGTGATTACCAAATGTTGAGAACTCTGATTTAACAGCAGATAAAATATTCCAAACCTCACTGCTTCTCTCTTGAACAAGTAGCGTTCTAAAGCCCATTTGCAGGCTGTTTAACAAAGCTGAAAGTGTTGTTGGACCAGTTAATGCGATTTTATATTTTTGTCTTAATTTCTCCATTATACCTGGCTCTCTTAAAACCTCTGCAAATAATCCTTCAATTGGTAAAAACATAATACCAAAATCTGTTGTATTAGGAGGAGAGATATATTTTGTCGATATATCTTTAGCAAACGTATCAATTGTTCTAATGAGCTGCTTTCTGGCAGATTCAATTTCTTCTTTAGATCCATTTTCATATTTATTTAACAGTACCTCGTATGATTCTGTTGGAAATTTTGAATCGATTGGAAGCCATAGTGTTGCATCATCGTTTCCAGGCATTTTAATTGCAAACTCAACAGAGCCGTTGTGATCGGGGTTCGTGGAAACATTTTTTCCGTACTGATCTGGAGTAAGGATTTGTTCTAGAATATTTTCTAATTGATATTCACCAAAAACACCTTTAGTTTTAACATTTGAAAGGACTTTTTTAAGATCACCAACTCCTGCTGCAACCGTTTGCATTTCTCCAAGGCCTTTATGAACAGCGTCTAACTGTTTTCTTACCTGATTGAATGATTCACCAATTTTTTCTTCCAATGTTTTTTGCAGTTTTTCATCTACAGTGTTTCTCATTTTATCCAGTTGTTTAGTGTTATCATCTCTTATATCTTTCAACTGATTGTTTATCGTCTCTCTTACATCTTTTATGTTTTTGTTAAATAAGTCAGAAAATTGTGTCAGTGACTTTGATAACTCTTCCCTGTTTCCCTTTAATGAATTATTTAGCTCTACTCTATTTTTACTAAGTTGGTCTAGTGTTGTTTTTTCAATTTTATCAAGAGAAGACTGGAAGCGTATTACAGATTCATTTATGGATGTAAAACTTTTATCAGATGACTGATTCTTTTGTTGCAATTGCAAAGCAAGTAATGCAATTCCAATTACAAGTAATATTGCTAGTAGTATTTCTATCATAATTTGATTTCTAACTGGTAGTTAAATATAAATCAAAGGACGTTAACTATCTAATATAAGATTTACAAGAATTATAATATCTTGGATGTTTATAACTAAATCATTATTTAAATCGTTTAATGGGGTGTATTCAGAGTTTTCTGTGATAGATAATACCAATATAATAACATCTTGAATATTAATTGTTATATCACCATTTAAATCGCCAAAAAGAAATTCAGTAAATTGATCTTTTATACTTCCCCACATCTTTGGATTATTATTATCATATCCAAGTGCCCAAATGCCAACTCCCGATAAATCTTTAGATTTAGCATAGTTATATTTAATAGATAAGCTTAAGCTATCATCGTACCACACTTGTCTCCAGTTATTTGTATTGTTATAGGAAAACCATACAGCGCTAGAAAGACTATTCCAATTAATGGTATTATCTTGGGATTGTATCTCACACTGAGAGTACGTTTTTGCATCACCATTTCCTGTAGTTGATGAAAAAATAAGACCACTTGTTACAGGCCAGTCATAACCGTAGTAAGGTAATCCAAGAATAAGCTTATTAGTTTGAAAATTCGTTTTAGATAGATAGTCATTTACTGTAAAGTCAATATCATAGAAATACCCACCTAAAGGACTGACCGGACCTGTAGTATCACTTCCGCTATAAAAATAATTATAACCCATAATAAACAATCCATCACAAATCTCTGCTAGTGCATTGTAATCCCAGGCGTTTGACCAATCAATAGCAGGTGTTGCCATGGTTATTATTGGATCATCTAAAAATTGATGGAATACATCAGATAATTGTTCCATAAATAAAACCAGGTTATCTCTCTGGCTTGATGGAACAAGCTCAAAATCAATATCAATTCCATCTGCATTTCTTAGCAGAACTTTATTAACAAGATTATAGATAGCATTTGTCCTATTTATACTGCTGCTTAGGAGAATTTCTAAATCATTGGGATTAAATAATGTTGCACATAACTTTACTTTAACTCCCCTATCTTGCGCGTAATTAATAAAATTTATATTATCCCAGTTATGGTCGTTAATTATATTCCCAAACTCATTTAACTCAGCTGAAAAATAATTGATTTCAGTAATAAGAGAGTAGTCAATGTTTGTGTATGATTCATATTCCCAATAAGGTAGATATCCAATTACTTTATGTGTTAAGGTAGAACGGCTATTGTTTATATAATTGTCTGCTAAATTATCTATTTGATTATAATTAATTATAGATTGTGAATGCTTTTGTTGATCATAGCTATGAAAGGGGTGCCAATGTTGAGCAAACGAAAGGGTAAAAAGAATTATTATTAATTTCATAAGTGTTTAAATATATGTAAAATTAAAAATGAAATTAACATTAATAATAGTATTTACATCAATGATATTTGCAGAAAATTATAATGAGCCTAGCTATAAATTATTATCATCAAACGATGATATTGAGATAAGGGAGTACAGCAGTTATATAATTGCAAGAACCTCTATTCCTAAATCTAGTAAAGAAGATAATAACATGTTTAGAACGCTTGCTTCTTATATCTTTGGAAGCAATGAGAAAAATGAGTCAATACCTATGACTGCTCCAGTCACAACATACGATGATGACGATAGTTATAATATGATTTTTTATATGCTCGATGCTGATTCTGTTACTGACATGCCTGGAACTAATGGTCAAGACATTGTTTTTGAAAGATTTGAGATGGG
>CERI01024662.1_pt1 | contig 12837 bp, 3 predicted proteins | sample 350261 | NCBI WGS metagenome assembly CERI01 (sample SAMEA2620979, study PRJEB7988) | marine metagenome | isolation source: saline water (ENVO:00002010), including
TGGTAATATCCTCTCCCCACATGTAACGCGGCATATTGTATATCATTTACTATACTACTTGTCTCGGGTGCGGGCACAGTATGTTCTATATCAGAAGCGCGAATATTTTGATTTGCAGACCAACCTCCAGCTGTTCGAGTAAGATTATACAAATTCCCCATTGTAGTATATTTAATCGGAGCAAATGTATCTTTGAGATAAGTATTCGTGGTATCGGCATCGGAATTCAAATAATAAATATTTTGTTCGAAAGACCTTTGATGATACGCCAAATCGATAGGATTATTGTCATCATAATCCGCAAAACGATAATTATATTTATACTTGACACTTACGAAAAATCCCTTAGACTTGTATTCTGGGCGTATTGCTAGAACTCCAGAAATATCGGCATTGAAACCCGGATGAATATTATTTCCATCGATAGCATTTTGATACCAGTTACCCACGTCTTTATCCGTGAATTCATAGGTAAGTCCCGATTTGACACCTTCAATCGTTTTGACCAAAACCAATTGGTTATCAAAGGTTTTTGGCAATGTTCGAACCGTGTTGGAACTTGCATCAAAATATGAGTAATAGTATATCTCGTAAATATAGCTAATTACATAGAAATCTTCAATATTTGTATATGTTTTCTCAAACCGATTATACATCTTAAATTTACCTTCTTCGTTTCCGCGGATATTCAGTTCAATCGTACATCCCACGAAATTATGAATGTCATTATCGAGATTATTTACGTTTACCGTGAAATCTCCAATTTTTGTAGTAGTTACGCTGTATGGTATACAGGCTTCTCCATCCAAAATTGGTATAGCATTTATTAGTCGTTCAAATTGTGCTGGGACATTACTCGAAACATCATTATACGCATAATCATAACGGTGTCCTTGTGAACCCGAAGCGGAAATATGCAGAGCAAAACGATCATAATCTTTTACATCTTCTTGAGTTAATTGATAATCAAAATAGTATTTGGATGCAGCACTATATCCGCTAATATCCACCACATTGTTTGGTATTTGTTCCCATATATTGCTATCGTCGTTCCAAGACCATACTAAAAGGTCTCGTTCTTTCTTATTTGCTTCTATTGTGCTTTGAGATATGTCCTCAATCAACATGGAAGATTGGTATTTATTATTTTCCAAATAACGTATGTTCTTTTCATTTGAATCATTGCCCGATGGATCATTTATCTTGTAAATTTTCAAAGAACCATATGTAGTCAAATCAAATAATTCAATACGCAGTAAACGTGATACTTTTTCGCTACTTCCATCATTATCGAAAGTATAACGATCGGGATTCAAAGTCTGGCGAAAAACAACGTCATACATTTTTATTTCATTACGATTACCATCAAATCCCAAATCTGTATCTACAAAATCTTTCCTCAAAGTTAAAGAGTTTTTAAACATTGTGAAATTAAAATTGAACAACAACGGGTATATATTACTGTTGACACCTTTAAAATTTAGACCACTTATATCAATGTTCCTAAGGTTAATATTAGCTGAATCATCGGCATGTTTAATATAAACATTGGGGTTAGGTTTTGCAGGATGTACGATAACCCCCGAAATATCATCTAAAATTTCGGAAAACATATTCTCACTCAAATCACTCACTTTGGTTCGCTCAACTTTGAAAAGTAAATTGCTGTCTTCCAAGCTAATATCTAAGTCATTATTAACATATTTTACACCATAAACCGAAATATCTACTATTTTAAAAATAGAGAAGGGAGATGCCGGGTAATTCGGTGTAGACTTTCGCGTTAATTTACAAGAAAATGGAAGTATCAAATCACCCGCTACAGTTTTTCGCTTATAATTGTAATCGGTAAATGATATTTTGTTTAATAAATCTGTAGGAGGATATATGAAATCAGGATAAATAATGTCTTTTTGGTCATTAAAACTTGGTTTATGTCCCATCATCAACAATTCTTGAAAGGTGTCGCCGTACGGTTTATAAAGAGAAAAATCAAACGTGGCATTACTTCTGAGTGCCACATTTTGAAATGGCTTGAAACGTGTGGCATAACGTAAACTTTCATCTTCCAATACGGTTATTGGAGGGTAATAGATATTGTTACCATCCAGATAATAATTGTTATTTTCCGAAGATAATATCAAATGTTTGTTACCTGTACCCGCGGTAGCGTCATCCACGTGTGCTTTTGTTACGTCATATACCCGATAATCTTCGGTCATCAAGTAAAAATTACCCAACGTATTTGTTCCACTTGTTCCATTATAAATTGTTTCAAAGGAAATCAACTTAATGTCTTGATTTGAGCGATTCTTTATGGAAACCCGTGAATTATTTAAGCCATTCCAATAATTAAAATTCCCACTAGTATCCAATAAATACATATTGTTATAAGGACCATCGTAATGCATGATGTCTGAAGGAGGACACAAGTTTCTAGACAAATCGGGACCTCCCGTCCTAGCCCACCCTATTCGTCTCAATTTTTTTGAAATATCTAATACTGCTACGTGACTTATATCGGTAAATGTATTATAATTAATGAAATTCACCGAAATATCGGTAGGATAATCCACGTATGTGATAGGATTGTTACTAGTTTCCCAATTAAAAACTCGAACGTTGTGACTGACGTCAATCGCCAAAAAATCCTTGCCAGAAATATCGCTCACGAAGAAATATTTATTTTGTGGATACACATCATCGTCCAGACGCAAGCCATTGTTAGTTACTGGGCCATTCACGATATCAGACTTAAAAAGATGTCCCGAGACATCAATATATACAATGCAAGTACCATCATTACTAATTTTGACAGATTGATAAGGCGGAGAACCTGACAAATCAGTTCCGGCAATTTTGGAGGGAACCGCTATATTCGACAAATCATAGACATCGGATACCATAAACCTGGCTTTGTCAAAAATATAAACATCGCCACTAGCATCTAGGAAACAAATATGGTCGGTACTATAAGATATCGCTTTTACATACTCTTTATCTCCGTTATCTTCGTCCATTTTTTTATTCCACAAGGTCCAAGGCTGAAAAACATTGTCATTGCACTTAAAGTACAAATGATGTTTGAGAGGTGAGAAAGAAAGGTCGGTTAAGTAATAATCGATACTTTCTAAAAAATAAAAATTGTCGACTACTCCTAAAAGTTGGGGATAATTACTAATATGGTCTGTAAAATAAACATTTTTGACATTTGCATTGTCGCTTTCGAGTATCCAATCTCCGCCTTGACTCTTGGGACCTGTCATATCCAGCGAATATCGGAAATTTACATTAAAAATATTCTCCAAATTAGCAATCGCTTCTTTGTCTTCTTCCCGATAAATATTACAAGTCAATAAATCTACGTAACTTAACTTCGGACAATTGCTTTTCAATACATTTAACAAATTGATGAAATTGTTTCCAAAATAATCCGCTCCTTCATTTAAAATGGGCATTCGTTCGAGTGTACTTGTCCTATCTTTATTTTCATTGTTATACATTAGACCCAAATTTTCAAGATGAGATAATCCATTACTCCTCATTTGGGCTAAAACTTGATTATAAGTCGTCATGGAATTAACGTGAATAATTTTGGTATCCCCACGCAATGACTCTTGTATTATTTGCTGGTGCCCAACATTTTCATACAGCAATATAATTTTGATAATGTTTACCATATTATATTTTACGAATATAAAAAATCATAGTATTAATCTTTACTCTTACTTATTAAATTTATTTATTGAATTTATTTATTAAATTTATTTATCAACAGGACTAAATCAAGCACATCAATATTTCCATCCTTATTCATATCTATACTGTCGTTATTGATTATTACGGTAACGGGTAAATTTTCAGTGCCATACATTTGTTCCCAATATGCGTTTTTACAACTATAACCTGTTTGTGGGTCCCAAATTCTCGCACCATTTTCAAATTTTAATTCAAGAATTGATAATGGCGAAACACTGTTGGTATTAAAATTAATATCAGTCAATGTGTATTTGAAAATAATTTTATCTTTCTCAGCGGGAATACTTTCTCCGATGGCTTCGCCACCCGCCGACATTAAAAGTTTGATATTACTTAATTTATTGTTCGATCCCAAAAAATATTCAATGGGTTTCAAAAAGTTGATTGTAATTTCGAAACTGTCGCCACTTTTAAAGGCTTCTTTTCCCCCCGTGGTATAAGAGCCATTATATTCCGCCAAACTAGTCTGAGGAAGTAAATTAGATGAACCGTCGATAATTTTCGTAGCAGTAATTTGAATAGGATTAATTGTGGTGAGGGAGGGATATCTCTCACTTAATTTAATAGTACGTTTACTCATATCAGTAGGTTCAATTTCATATCTCCTAATATGGTTCCCACATATATCCAAAGCGTAACCAATTATATGAGTTGGTAATATCATATCATTAATGGTGGTATCGTAAATATATGGTATAGGTTTGTTATTTAATACAAAATTCACGGGAGCAGTTTGGATATCTCCTTCCATTTTGGGTGGCTCTAATTCCATAACCGCGGAAACATTTCCAGAATTTTCAAAACCCCACCACAACGAATAATGTGTAACATCATTATTAATTGAATTTGGACCTGGTGTAATAATAACCTCCCCTGATATACTTTGAAGATTATTGTTAATGCTTCTTGTATCGTCTCCGGTTTTCCCTTCGGGAATTTCAAATTTTATACTTTCATATTCATTACTATATGAAGAGATACTAATAGTTGTATAATTGGATAAATCGCCATCGCCGTAATCTGCTACAAGCAAAAAATAAGGTCTTTCCGTGATGTTTACATTAGAAAATGAAAATTGTTCAAAGTAATAAACACCCGCATTAGAAGGTGTTTTTTTTGCGTCAATGGTGGCAATAAGTGGGGAAATTATAGATAGACCATCCAGTGACCCCGTACTCCCAGAATTAGCAATATTTACTATTTTTTGATTAACATCTCCCCAATACAAATGATAAGCGATGGGTTTTACTGCGTCCATGTCACCATAATACATCTCTTTGAAATATATTTTCGCGGTACATAATGAAATATCAATAGAATATTCGCTATTTTTAACAATGGTTGGTTTATCATTTTTCACTCTTAAAGGAACAAATATTTGCTTGTGGTGATTTCTCGATACATCATATACCATTTCAACCACTAAACCTGTGGCATCTACTGGTTTTTGTAGCTGCCCATTACTTTCACCCGAATCACCAAATCTATATTTTAAATCACACGAATTAGGCTTCAGTGTTACAATGTGGTCATTTTGGTAAGAATAATAATATGTGTGTTGGTGTAAGACCGCATTTGAAGGGAAATCCGAGTGATTTGGTATAACACGTCCAAAAGCATTAACGCCGCTAATATCATCAATTGTTTTTCCCGAAGAATCTGCCCCTAGATCACCATATACTCCTGGTAACAATATAGAACTTCCCGTTTTTTTGGCCCAATATATGTTGTATTTCATATTTCCCTGGGCGAAAAAATCAATCGTCTTTTCCTCACCACCAGAAAGATTCAAATAGTATACTTTACCTTCTTCTTTTGGTATTGCTATACTTAAAATGGATTCTCGTAGATTGTTTTCATCGTTTAGAAAAATGAAGCGTGCACTCTCCATGTTATTCGAAGAAGCATCCGTTGTTCTCATCGATTTTACACGTGATTCTATATAATATGGGTTTTCGGTAACATTTACGCTTTTTGACGAGGCTTTCGGTTTTCCATCTTGCCACGGCGAAAAAACTCCGTTTTGTGTATTATAAGAAACCGCATATATACGCGTCTTGCCTGGAGGAATCGCTGTACGATTGAATTCGACGCTAATTTTAGCAAATACCACATTGCCCAAACCATCGGTATAACCTGGAATATATTCGGCATAGACAGAATTCGAAATATCTATTCCCCTGCCAATTTGTCCCAATGTACCACTACTGTCCAAAAATATATAATTGGGATTATTTTTACTATTCCCAGCAAGTGTTATTGACGCATTATTTTGAGTACCACATGATATATCCATTATTTCTACTATCCCTGTATCTTCAACGATGGCATTGGTTGAAGTACTTAAATTGTTTCCATTCAAATTCAATTGTTCGGTACCCCAATATAATTTATAACCATGTATGATTCTCGAAGGAATCACGTCAAATTCAAAACGCATATATAACTCATCGCTCGTGAATTCCGAATCAATTACAACATTGGATATATCAGTATAATTCAGATTTTCATTAGATAAATTATTAACCGTGTTGCTTTGACTGTACATGTACTTATAAAATCCTTTACTCAATTTATTTAAATAAAATTTGTCTTTTTCAAACTTAAAAGAAGCGGTTCCTACGGGATTCAGTAATATGGGTCCATTTCCAATACTTATTTTTGTCATAATATCATTATTGATACCGACTTTTTCTGAATTGGTATTGTTTTGGAAAAATTCAGCCACTGTGATAATGGGGGAGGAATAAATCATTCGGAATATTATATTTTTTTGCTCTGCAACTGTTGTATTTTTTTGAATATTTACAATCACTATGCTGACCAAATCATTTTTACGTACATTAGATATTAAATATTGAAAATTGGAACGGGAAGAATTTAAGATTAATTCATTGCGTAAAAATTTGTGTTGTTCTGCGCCGTGTTCGGAATTCATTTTACGATGAATATAGAACATGCGGTAATCAAATCGTGAAACCGCCGTCTCTCCCCCACTTGAATCCCATGTGACACGTGTTTTTATATCAATGTCCAAATTTTTCAGACTAGTACTCGGTAAACTTGTCGTATCCACATATATAAATTCAGTCCCATACAACCCCGATATATCAGATTGAGACATAATGAATTCTCCAGCATCCGCGTTACCAATATTAATACGTCTCATATATTGTTTTCTATTTGCATCATCAACGTCAGGAATGGCATTGGTGCTTGCATCATAGAAAAAGGTTGTCGCAGGGTCGGATATATTTGTATCAATACCGTATTGTTTTATTACATTCAAATAATATTCGGTATCATTAAGGACAAAATTTGCCGAATTGTCCAAATTTCCCAAATATTTGTCCCGGAATAGAGCGATGTTAGAAACATCAGTTACCGTGGCACCCGTTGTTTCGACCGAAGAAAAAATAGGATTTGCTGCATCATCCTTTAAATGTATGATGTGTCCGACATAAGATAACATAAATAAAATGGTTTGCCAAAAATCAAGCAAATAATCTTCGAATTTTTCAGTAGCGCTTCTTGTAAAATCAATAGGCATTCTCTCTTTCAGAGCACGACCCAAATATTCGCGCATGGTTTTGACGCTAGGTTCGGCATTATATTGTATGTCCTGTCTAAATAATTCCCAGACTTTCTCAACATAAGAATTACTAATGTCGGTCTGAATACCTGAAGTTAGTCCACTTACATTGGTTGTACGCTCATTTAAATATTTCAACATAATGTAACTACCGTATTCACGAGATTTGGATAAATTCGCAAAAGACAATTGTCTCAGTCTAAGAAAATCATTCAAATATGATGAGAACAAATGGTCTTCAGTTGTATAAATTTGAGAACCACTGGTGTCGGAGGAACCGGGTCCCTGCGCTGCCATAAAAGTCGACGAAGCAATGGTATACCAAAGTCTTTCATTGGCGAAAGGTGCGGTTCCCGATAAATCATACGTACCGTCTAACAATACTTGAAAGAACGCCATATTGAAAAGCATTTTCAAACGTTTCATTTTTTTTGCTTCTGTGACAACACCACTTTTAATGAAATCTTCATTTACTCCGACATACAAATAAGAACCATAAGAATAAAATTCATAGTTTGCCGTCTTAGGATTATCTTTTAAAAACACATAGTTAACCGATTTTACTTCGTTTCCCGAATTGTCATTGGTATCATAATTACTGCTCATATCAAAAAACACGTGGTATTCATCTCTTAGTGGCGGAGGCATGGCATAACCATGCGAATTCAAATAAATCAATGATTGTGACAAATCGGCTATAACGTTCGATATGTCACCCACAAGCGCTTTTGATATATCAGTATCTGTCGACCTATAATGTAATACAAAAGACACATCATAATCCGCGGGTTTTAAAATAACACTTGAATCATATGTATTGCTAGAAAGGTCATGCGATGCTCCATAATTATGGAAATATAAATTACCCGAGGTACCACTAGGGTCTTGATATTGTCCATTTGTGGAAATATCAACCACGAAATGCTTTATTAAATTATTGGAAGCGTCCGGCCCCATACTACTTAAACTTGAATTACTTAAATCTCGAGGAAGCGCATTAAATGAAGTATCGGAAAAACTTATTTGAGTATTTCCCGAAGTAATCGTAATATTCGATACATCTACACCATTTATACTAATATCAACGGTTTGGTCTACCGTCAAAGTATTACTAATATCGATTACAATATTACCATTACCGATTTTATAATACGAATCCAATATTTTAATGGACATATAATATTACTGTCTATTAAAATTAAGTAAAACTTACCGCTCAAAAATATTTGGGAAGTCAGGACAAGGAATCAATATTTATAGCTTATTGTATTGGCTGTTTTATTTACATTGGGTATTTGGCACACCGTTTGTATAGTGTTAGAACTACCGTAGACAAATTATTATTTGCTAGCGGTAATTTAAAATTTTTCAATCAATGCATCTTTCAATTTTTTTTGGTTTATACTTTCCGAACGTGCGTTTAATTCTTGTGTGGCTTTTAGAGCATCGGATTCGCTAACAGTCACGCCTAAAACACTTTTTGTAAAATTAATATTTTCATTACTACCATCGACATTATATCCCGAAATACCAGTAAATGGTATAGTTTGTATTCCACTTAATATATCATTGCCACTCAAATCCTTGAGCGAGGAAGCATTTGACGATATATCACTACCTTTAATGAAAAGACCGGATATGTCGGAAAAACTGAGATCATTTACTATGACAATCACGTTTGAAACATCAGTTGGACCTCCTCCTTTCGTTTCTATTGTACATTTTTCAAATGTACTTTCGATGTAAAATTCTCCTCCAAAAGTCGGGTTAATTTGTGTGATACCACTCGCATCTTCGTAGGTATAATCACTGTAAGTATAATCGTTGAAAAATATTCGTGTGTCTGTCTTTTCACTCTTCATTATATTTCCGATGCTTTGTGCTAGTAAAAAAGTATTCGATAAAGGTGTTTGACGAATCCCCGAAACATCTCCATCGAATTTGGCGCGCGACGAATGAAATATACGTTCATACAAATAATTGAAATCTTCTACATATGTTTCATGACTATATAAAGTTTTAACTGGTGCTTCGGGAAACGTCTCGAATCCGCTTTGAAATAAATTCTCAGCTACTACTATATTTCGTGATACATCAGAAAAAAACACATTGCTTATATCTTTATTAGGTAACCCAAGTTTTCCCTGTAAATTATTACCAATTGCATAAATTTCCCTCCCTCCCTCGACGGAAGTAATGGTAGTGCCAACAATACCTGATATATCATTGGTTAGTAAAAACAATTGTCCCTCGTTTCCTTTTAGAGATTGAAATTTCGTATTACTCAAATCAGTATTGGCAAAGGGCATTAAATTGACCAAATCACTATTGCTTGTATCTATGGTTATTAGATTACCAAATTCATTTACCACATAAATAATGTTATAGTGTCTTTTAAAATCAATGATTTCCCCAGGTACATCGCTTAAGGACGAAACACTTCTCACTCTAGCATCGCTGACTTCTATTTGATTTCCCTCAATAATTCCCAGTTCCAATTTTATTTCATACAGTCCTTTCTTATTTGTCAATACATACAAATAAGTCTCATCCATAGTGATATATTTCACGGTGCCATCCAAAAAATCAACCTTAGACAGGGATAAATCCAACAAGGATGAATTATTAGAATCCTCATCACGTCGTTCCCCACTTGCATTTAAAATGCTTTTAACGAATAAACAATGACTCGTGTCAATTACCGCGTAATGTGTAGAATTTATTGCTCCGGAGATAGGTTGTAATTTGTTTCCGGGGTAACTGGAATTAATAAATTTCCAACTTGGTATCGCATCCAATTTAGTTGTATCATCGCCAACTTTGCTTCCAACAAATCCCCATAAATATCCTTCGGTTTCTGTACGATTGCCACTACCATCTCTTGTCTCGGCAATGGCAATTGTCAAACGCGGACCACAAGTAACATATACGAAATTTTTCCCACGTAATGTAGAATTTTGTATTTCATTTCCCACAGTATCATCACTGGAGGCACCCATGTACCCACCACTCACATCAGACACGATAAACATATTTTCCGATGCATCGATAAATGCAATGTGGTATTTACTATAATCATAGGATAAAATAGGAGCAAATGCCGAACCTTTCACAGTAATCTGATCTTCGACATGAGTTTCTTTAATTGTAAGACTCAGAGGCGTAAACTGCGATGAAATATCTTGCCAAAATTTATATTTGAAATTGTCATCATGTCCTCTAATAATGTAATGAAAATCGCCACAGCCGTATAAAATGCCATCACGGCAAATGACACTAAATGGTGAAATGGGTGAACCAAAGGGTTTTTTGACTAACTTTCCCGCCTGAAAATAAGTATCATGTATGTCAATTTCTTGACCAATTACATTAAAAATTTGGTTAGCGCCAGATGCGTCAAATTTTTGTTTCAGTCTTAATTTCCCAGTTTCTTCCCAATAAGTATTGTCCAAATCATATCTAATGCTTCCAGTACCGCCACCACTATTATAGCAATCGGAAATATCATTGAAATGTATTTTATGATTAAGAGAACCCGAGATTAAATCAACGTAAGGTACATTGGACAAATCGGTTCCGAAAAATGTCTGGAATTGACTAGATAAAAAAGGTTTTATTTGTAAGCCATCTGGTAAAAAAGGAAATTTTTGAGGTGCGTTATTGTCCCATACAAATGCGACATTTGAAATGTCCAAATCACCGTTAGCTTTAAAACAGTGTCCCGATATATCAGCTGACGTAGTAGTATTATCGTATAATAAAAAATCTGTATCACTCTTGCGGTTTTTAGACAAATCTTCCCAATTTCTAACTGTATGATGAACCACTAATAAATTCTTTATCGTCATATGTATATTATATTAAACCGAGAGTATATTATTATGAATTTTCTTTAACGTTTGAAAAAATTCATAATAAAGTTCATTGTTCTCAATCATAAGCAACTCAATATTCGGGCTTGTGTTTCTTAAAAATACAACCATTCTGATTGAGCCCCTTCACTAAAACCAATTTCCGCGGATGTTGTACCAAGGTATTGGACACCCATATTTTCATAATACAGAAGGATTTTTTCGGAGAAATGGTTATGCCATTGATATTATTTGCAAATTTCGCGTCCTTAGTTAGCGTATTTCCTGCTAAAACATAGCTCATTTGTTTCCATATTTTGGGTACACTTTTGTTAGTGACCTTAAATGAAAAACACCCTCCATTTTTGTTTTTCTTATCTTCCCAAATAGGCATAATGTTTTTTCGCATGAGAAACAGCATGCAATTTTTCACCATTGCTTCAGGAATATTTCGATACAAAGCAATCATATTTTCCAATGTGTTGAATTCCATTATTTTGATGTAACTTTTTATAGTCCAATCGGTATCGTGTGGGAGATGGCCCCACAATACCCAGGTATCCTTTAAAACGTGATCAGCCGATTGTTTAATCTGCTCGCATATTTTTTTACGATTGCTCGGCGTAACATCAGATGCTCTCGATGAATTCGAGTTTGACACCGTTTTTGGAGGTTGGACTCTGGAAAAATTGCTTTGTGCGAATTCCATCTTATATTATAGTATTATATAAAATCTTTTATATCTTTTTGTTTGAATATATTTATTATATATTTTTTAAATTAAATGAAACATTTTTCGATTTGAAAAATATATTTATTGAAATTATTCTCTCTCTCCGTCTATATCTTGTCGTCCTATTGACATGTCCATGTATTTTGCCCGATATGTCTCAATAATGTCATAATTATTGGGTTCGTCAGACAGCAATAAGTGTCGTTTTTCACTGAGATGAAACAGTTTGATTGCGTTGTCTATGCACCTAATATTATAGATTTTATTACTAAAGGTTGTTTCATTAATGATAATTTTAAAATAATGAGACAAATACCATGTAATAAAATCAATATCAAGTAATTCATTTCCTTTGATACAAAAATCATCAAAGTAATCAAGTAAATCAAAAATCTGATCACCGCATTCGTTCCTTTTGTAGGATTCATCATTATTCGTATTTTCATCGATTAAATACAATTCCATTTGTATAAAGGGATTGTTGACACGCTCAAACTTTATTTCGGATAATTCTTTCAAATCCTTAAACTTATCTTCTCGGACCATCCGTGTGACATTTTTATAGAGCGTAGTATTATTACCATAATATCCTTTTCTCGTACTATGTTTCTTTTTATCACCACTGATATTTTTTGTCAATAAGAAGACGTCGAAAGCTTCTTTATTTTTCTTCTTTTTCATATTTTCGCAATGTATCAAACATTCCATGAGGCATGTATTTTCGCATTCTAAATATTCTTTAATTTGGTCTAGGGAAGTATTGTCGATGGATAATGTTTCGTTTTCACCGATATGATACATAATAAATCCAAATTCAGAATATTGTGTGGATTTTGTGGATTTTGTATATTTTATGGATTTTGTAGAATTTTGTGGAGAAGAAGAAAAATTTGGAGAAGATG
>CERI01117416.1_pt1 | contig 12823 bp, 12 predicted proteins | sample 350261 | NCBI WGS metagenome assembly CERI01 (sample SAMEA2620979, study PRJEB7988) | marine metagenome | isolation source: saline water (ENVO:00002010), including
GCGATGGTGTTGGTGAGGTTGTCGGCGTATGCGATGGTGTTGGTGTATGTACTGGATCTTTTAAATGATCATACTTTTCATAAGCCTTGTCGACATATTTTGTTAATTTTTCAGATGTATTCTCTATAATCTCGTCCACCGACAAGTCCATCTTACTATTTCATATAAAAGATGCGATTCATTCATACATAAAAAATTGTCGAGTTTATTCAATATATAAGAATGGCTACCTTCGCACCCAACTTCGACAACTCCGCTCTCGTTATCGAGTTCTACCGTCCTCTCCGCTATGGCAAGTTTCACGGCGAATTGTCCGCCGACATTCATAAACTCATCGGTATGAAAATCGACTTGTTGTCATTGAACCCAACTCCCGTCATAATGACCCCTCGAGATGTGGATTCATTTGAAAGGAATAGAGAAGGGCGCCCCATGTATGCAATCTTCGATTCTAACGGCTTTTGGTACAATACAGACGGTGAACGACGTCATTTCAATACATTCGACGAACTCACTTCTTTCATCATTGATACAGAAGAAAACATTGGTGTATTTTCTTATAACGATACTCTATTCCCTTGGGATTGGGAATAAATTACTTAGATAATACGTACGCGTTTCTTATTCCATTTTTCACATGACTCATAATGTCCGAACGCCCCGTGACGTTGAGGTGTTGCATCGCGTTTAACTGTGCATCCGACGCTTCTTCTTTCGGTATACCATCCACTACCTCCTCCATCCTTACAAGCGATCTCGCTATTTTATCCACATTCTTGAAGGCCTGTTCGTTTTCCATAAACGCATCATCCAGCCTGTATATCATCTTCTTCGTGCAATCGTATATCAAATCATCCGCTTGCAGTTTGAAAAACCTCCCATCTTTGTATATGTCCACATAATTCGCCCGCAAATTCGTCAACTTTATATTGCTATGCGCTCCCTGATGTGCCGCTGTCGGAAATTCAGAGAAGAAAGTCAGTGGCTTGTTGTCCCTCATACACTTTCTTATGATATTCGCTATGGCCTCTGGTGTCATATGTTCATAGTTTTCATTCGACCAGTTCACTATTTGTACATTGTTCGTGATGTTGATGTTGTTGTTTATCGTGACATTCTGTGGGTGCTGATTCTGTGCGTCTTCTGGTGGTTTACATTTAACATTCTTTATATGTCTAGATTTGGCAGCTCTATGAGAAAATTTCTTTAAACAAGTTGGACACTGCAATATATCCAATCCAACACATTTCCCTATATGATTCTCATAATCTCGTTTACTTGAATACCATTTTCCACATTTGTCACATTTGAATTTTTTATTGGGGTTAGGGTTAACATTAATATCATTTTGGTTATCTTTTTCTTTTTCAATGTTAACACACAATATCTCTTCATTCTTTTCATTTTGTGAAGGTAATTTATTAAAACAAGGGAATTTTCTCGTCAAGTGCTTCTCCAAATGACAATTATACTTAAATATTATTCCACAGTGATCACACGATATCATTATGATAAACATAGATTATTATTCTTTAAATTTAGACTTATCCAAAAATGTTACTTGTGACGTTCAATGTTCTCATTTTGCGTTTTTGTTGCATGACAAGAAACACACAGTGCCATTCCATTTTCTCTAGAGTTATCCCCTCATCTAAAAACAGGTATGATCAACCTGGAAAGTACTAGGCAACTTTTCAGTACAAATGCCACATTTCCAATCCTGTTCACATGCAATCTTTAATCTCAACGACTGGCTAAAGTTTTGCCGTTTGGGCTTTTTTGGTGGGGTCGGGCTGTCTTCCAATTCTTTTAATTCATTGAGATACACTTTTCTCTTTTTACATGTTTCATGATGAGGTTTTAAGTATTTTCCTTTTGCAAAAACCTGTTTACAAAACCGACATGACATACTATCAGGAGGTAATGACACACATTTATTTAATTTCAATTCAAGGGTTCTGACCTCATCTTTTAATAATTTACAACCATTACCTACATGTCTATCAAGGGCATCTTTTCTGGAAAACGATTTTAAACACACGTCACAACGTTGAATTTGGTTATCATTTTCTATTTTTTCGTTAACAATATCACATTTTTTGGTTATCATATTCTCTCTTGAGGTATCATTTTCATTATCAATGTTATCTTTTTCTAAATTATTATTTACACTTAATTCTGTAGGTATATTTATAAAACAAGGATATTTTCTTGTCAAATGTTTCTCTAAATGACAATTATACTTAAATATCATTCCACAATGATCACAAGAAATCACTATAATAATGGAGATAATATTATACTTTTTATATAATTTTACAAAAATATTCTAGAGAAATATATATAATCTATTTTATAATCATAAATATATATACTTCTCTAGGTAATCTATAAAACTTTTAATATTATTTAAGATTTATGTAGAAGTAAGAGAGAAAGAGAGAGAGAGAGACTAGAAATAGAACATGAAAAAATAAAGTAGAGCATGAAAAAAACTTTTAGAACATCATGCGAAATAAAAAGAGAAGTCTTTATTGTTTTTCATTATCGGGAATCTCTTGAGACAATTCTTGAACTGAATCGAAATCAGGTTCTGGTTCATAACCTACTACATTCGCACAGGGCGCACAAGATTTCTTTGCGTACTTATGGAAAAAGCATGAAGGATAGAGTGCACAACATAACCATAGTGTTACGACAACGATGAATGATGTAATAGAAGCAGTCATAATGAGTGGGAATTTATTGATAGAGCAACAATCATCTATATCAGATGCACAGCAAGTATCAATAGCCACTGATGTGATATCATTACTGCATGAAACGTTTTTTTTCATGTACATGTAAAAAGGGTTACAAGAAACGTTATGAAGATTATATGCTGGGCACTGAGGGATATCCGGACACATTTCAGAAGAAAGCAGGTAGTAAGACGTGTTGTTCATAATATAACACATACAGTGATCATGTTTTTAAACCAATAAAAAGACGCCACGTGGTACTAGAAGAGAAAGAGTATGACGTCCATCAAATTGTTATGATTCAACGCCTTCGCCTTGAGCATGGGGTCAAAAGGAAAAAGGGGGAATTCTCCAAAGTTCTGATTTCCCTGCTGCAGTTTTCTGCGGAAAGTCCACAGAGGAAGCTCGATTTTTTTCAGCTTTATCTTGATTCTTCATTAATATAATAATAATAAACACAGAACTAAAAAGTTGTAAAGTAGTTGGTAGCATCATCAGAACAATATAAAAGGAGCACGTCTGTATATACCATCGTCACTTTTCGGCGCACGTCGGCACGTTCATCAAAATACTTTTATACAAAATAATGAAGCATCAAGAAGCATTCGAGGAGTACTGTAAAACTCTCGTCCCACCACGTGGACCTTGTGACACAGTTGCCGGTGAAATGGTTCGAGCAGCTAAAATATTGTACAACGATTTGCACACTCACGGTGTTGGTATAAACAACACATCTGATGCCATGAACTATTTACTGCGAAAGCAAGTAATACGGATGGACGATGTGAGGGAGTTGTATCTGTGTTCCCGTCAATATGTACAAGGTGAACAAGTTGATGTGTCAAAAAGGATGTACCCAGTTGTCGATATGATAGTGGATGTGGTATGTGAGTGGATCATAGAAAATCCAACGTTACTCACCCAGAAAAATACAGAAGACTTGTGGGATTACATGGAGGATGAGATAATGGTATGCGATGCGTGTGAATGTACATCATTCGCTGATGACTCCATAGAGGACAGAGAACTTTATGAACCGTCTCTATTGTGTCAAGAATGTTACCTAAACTTGGACTTCGACGATAAGTACCAATGAGAAAAAGACATGTGGCACATTTTACGTTTTGTGATTATAAAATAGACACAACCATCAGAACCATCGTCACTTTTCATCGCACGCCGCCACGTTTTTACAAAATGTCGGGTTTTGTTGTAGGCGCATTTGATAATGTTACATTTTCTCTCAAGGTCGTTACGACGAAGGCCTCGATTACGTTTCCTCCTCCTTTCGGTGGTAGGATTGAGTATAAGGATGCAGAGTTGGTGAGCGTCGAAGTTAATAATCTGGTTATGGAAGAACCAGATAAGGTTGCTTACATCGGAAATTCCATTGAAATCTTCATGCATAGCCCTATGTTCGGCTATGAATCTTGGGATTTGATCCACTTCATGACAAAAATGTTAATTCCTACTTTCGAGTACGATGAGGTGGAAGCAATGCCTTTCAAGAAGACATTCGAATGCCCTAACGGATGTTTGACTTGTTCCGAGATGGTCGAGTTGGTCATCGACTTTGAACGTACCAGTGGTCACCGCGCGCATAAGTCGTGGTTCGGTGGCATTGACTGTAAGTGGGTCAATTTTGAGGGTATGCGCTATGTTTTTGATGGCGTGTACTGTATTAAATATGGTTCTTAAATATGAATAGAATCATTTCCTACGAGACCAAAAAACAATCTTTCTTCGTAATTTTCTAATTTGTTATATTCTTCGAAATATTCTAAACCTAGAAGAATAGTCTTTATTTCTTCAATAAAAGATGAAACCCTTAATACGACTTTAATAAAAGAACCAAATGAAGATATGTCCATATACTGTAATATTCTATAGATGTCTCTGTGCGTCATCCAATCATACATGATGTATGCAATGCCTGTGTGTAGTTTTTCATTGTAATAATCTTCTGATAGTACTTCTGAGTGTTTCATCATATTACATAGATTTTTTGGTAACTGTGGTGGATTGTAAAGTTCAAATGCGGAACCGCCTGCGAATATGGATAACCATGACACCAAAGATTCAATGTCTAGATTGGAGAAGTTCAAGTGGTCAAGAACGTGGGCCCTGACCATCGGCATTCCATCACACATATGACTAGAGGCAATTCCCATGCGTGTCATTTCTCCAGATTCATTCAAAAAGTGATATCCTCGTAAAGTAGACGCAGAACGTGTCCATAGTGTGTTAATTGTTGATGTACAATCTTGTATTTGATAATATAAATCATACTGTTTTCTTGCTTGAAAAATATCCGAAGTTCCAAGAAGGGATTTGATTTCATTTTTTGCTTGTTTTGTTTGTTTGGGTGTTAATTTAATGAAGCCGGTACCAGCGAGTTTATGGTCGAGTTCTATAATGCGCTCTAGTGTTTCTGAAGGTATTTTATTTTGTATGGCTTCGTATTCATTCGATACCCCCTCAACTTCACTCATCAACTCTGCGCTGTAAAGGCTTTTTCTCATTGATTCACATCCTTGTGAGAAATTTCTAAGCACGAGATCTGGCGTGATTTGTAATTGTGAAGTAGCTTGAGGTGGTTTGCATAGAGCGATGCCAGCAAATGTAGAATATGATACTCTTACATTTTTTGTAGAGTAGTACAGAACATATCCTTTAACGTCTCTACCGCGACGCCCTGCTCTACCAGCCATTTGCATGAATTCTTCTGTTTTCAATAATCGTTTACTTTGTTCACCACAAGGTTTATCGAGTTCGGTAAAGACGACCGTTCTTGCTGGCATATCAATCCCACATCCCAACGTTTCAGTTGCGAATACAGCCATGATAAGTTTTTGTCGAAACAACACCTCTACAAATTCTCGTAGGATGGGGATCATGGCGGCGTGATGGTATGCGACGCCCTTTTGAAGCATCATAATGAAATCTTCATAACCTGGTATTGATTCAAGTTGCTTTCTGAATTTTCCCAAGTACTTACGTTGGAGAGCATCAAATTTCCGTTTATATTCTACAACGTGATTATTGTATTCTTTGAGTTCGAGTGCGAACGCATCATGTTCTGCGTCACTCGCGGATTCTTTTGGTTTGAAAGGTTTTTTTGGTAGAACAAGATTGTCCGTAATTGATTCGGCTGCCATTACACATTTTCGTCTTCCCATACAGAAAATTATAGCAGGACACATTTCCAGTTCCACAAGGCTTTTAATAAGTTTTGCGTATGATGGTCTTTCATGTATTTTGTTCCATACGTATGTTTTTGAATCTTTGTTGTCCATGAGTTGGAGTTGATTTGCGTGGATTGTTCCGAAATACAATGGAACATGACGATCAAATCGTTGAACAAGTTTTGTGGGACGACGCTTACTTAGCCATTCGCAAAATCGTTCAGGTTTATCAAGTGTCGCAGACAGAGCAACTATTTGAATATGTGTCGGAAGCATCATGAAAGTCTCTTCCCAAACGGTGCCTCTGTCTGTGTCGTTAATATAATGGCATTCATCTATGATAACAACAGAAACATCTGTCAAGTCAGGATCGGGGTGTTGTGCGCATAGTTTATTCCTCAAAATCTCTGCAGTCATGATTATGAGTTCACTCGCACCATCACCCCCAGGCGGAGTGCATCTCAATTTAATGTCTCCTGTGAGAAGAGATACCCGAGAATCCAACTTGTTTGAAAAGTCTCCATATTTTTCATTTGATAACGACTTAATTGGGGATGTATAAATAGCTCTAGTGTTATTATGAAACGCTTGATGGATCGCTGTCATAGCAACTCCTGTTTTTCCGGAGCCAGTAGGTGCGGCTCCAAACAAGTCGTCACCACTACTGATAACATCATAACATTTACTTTGGAATTCATCAAGTTGGTGTCCTAACACGCTTTCCACATCTTCTTTATCGAAACGTTCGAAGTTACAATCGTAAGTGATTGTATTTCCGAAATGAATGCCGTCAATGATACGATTTATGAAAATATGCTCATTGAAATCACCACCGTGTGGGCCATTTTTTCTAAATTCAAGGAGATCTTCCAATACTTTGTCGATATCCATTGAATATTCGAATTGAAGAGTATCGAGTTCCATTTTAATATTATTTTTGACATCATACACAGGGCACTTGCTAGATACAACACGTTGTACAATGTCGTCAAGAACCCCAATATGAACTTGGGATATGTCTTTTGTTGTATCAGTTGTTTGGATACGAAGTGTTGATACGCCATTTTTCAGAATACCCCATACGTAACATTCTGTTCCCGGTATCAGACTGCCTTCATAGAATGTATCATATCGAGGGACGATATACGTAGAATGATTATTATTGTTGACAACTCTTACTGTATCGCCGTATGTTTTATCGGATAACACTTTTACTTTTTGCGGGTTTTTGCGACATGCATAAGATAGTTCCATGACAGAATGCTTCCTATGAAAGAGATATACATTCGCGCTTGAAACGTTGAGTTCGTGTAAATCAAGAGACACGTTCCAGTTGTGCCATTTCATCTGATTATACAAATCTGCGTATCGACGAATAGGGGACGTGGCGTGGGTATACAAGCAACCGATCGTATGATGAATTTTTTTACAAACCGAATGCGAATAAGAGGCTGCTTCAGTTCCCTCTTGATGTCTGAGCAGAATATCTTTTTCTAGATTTGCGAAGTATTTGTTATATAATAACATAGTCCACGCAACAATGTCAGTTGGTTCATTCGTATACGCAAGTGATGATAAGATGCCGAATTCTTGTGAATGTTTTTCTTTGAATGTATCATACGTAACTGGTGATATGTTTTTTACATAACAATTTTCAAATGTATGTTCGACTATTTGTTTGGACGCATTATCAAAGGTCACCCATAGAGTAATGCTTTTTCTTATGACATTTTTTGAGAGGCTTAATTCGTTGTAAGTCAAGTACGGCGGAAGCATGGGGGTGTTTTCAATATCTGTGTATGCGGAACTTGCGCGATTCATCGCAAATGATAAAAGTTCTGTTTTATCATTTTCATCAAGTCTGTTATATAACGTATGGGCAACGTCTGTGATGTGAATACCGACAATCGTTTTATTTCCTATGACAGATACACTCAATGCGTCATCTATATCTTTTGTACTTTCATTATCCACAGAAAACACTTGATGGACATTTTCATCTCTTGGATAATCTACATTTTTAGACAATGTATAGGATGGGTAATGACAAGGAGAAATGTTTAACGCGGTGTGTATTACTTTACTTTCAGTCCTTTTGTCTCCGACGGGACCAAGAAGTTCCATGAGTTCTCCGTCATCCGATACTTTAGCCCATCTATCAATTTTACTGAGAGACTTTGTGTTTACGACAGATGTAGTACCATCGGGGAAAGAAATGAAACGAACACCTTTCTTGTTAATGCGTTCCCGAAGAGAAAATTTGAGAATACCGAAGAGAGGCATTGTGTTTCGCTTATACAATTATATAACGCAGTAAATTTTTAAACGTATAAAAGGTTGAAAAGTGGTAAATGTATATTATCATGATCAGAGATACCGTAATGTCTGCGATAAGTATGTTTATCAATAACCAAGGTAAGGTGAACAATATAGAAAAAAGTATTTATAATTTTTCAATTGATGAGGCGAATCGATTAAATATCGATCCATCTTGGAATGAAACAACGTTTTGTCATATATACGCACAAAAGTATCTGGATATTTTAGTGAACTTGAGAACAGGTCCATTAAAAGATCTTATTATGGAAAATAAAGTTTCAACAAAAGACGTAGCATCATTATCACCGCAAAAGTTGAATCCAGATAAATGGAAGACAGACATAGATGACGACGCACAAGAAATTGTTGAAGGAATATTCAAATGTAAGAAGTGTGGTTCAAAGAAAACGACGTATTATAGTTTACAAACAAGAAGTTCTGATGAACCAATGACGAATTTCATTACTTGTGTTGCGTGTAAAAATAGATGGAAAATGTAGATTTAGTTCATTCGCTTAATTTTACCTTTTTCTACTTTATTTTTTAATTCCTTAATGAGCTGTTCGCGAATTCCGAGTTTTGGTGGACTATTCTTCTTAAATTTACGGGGACTTATTTTTTTCTTAAGCATGGGAGGCGGCGGTGGTGGTGGTGGTGGCGGTGGTTTTGCTACTGGTGGTACCAAAACGCCTATTTGTGGTTCAAAACGAGGGACATAAGGTTTTTGTTTCGGTTTGCGTGTTCCAGTAGAACGAATACTTTTCAACACATGTTTACACGTTTTTATAAAATTTTGTGAAATTTGAGATTGTTGCTTGACGATCTTTTTGTGTATTTCTCTTTGTAACTCTTCTACAGACTTCGCTTTTTTTGTTCCTTTCATAGTTTTGAATGACGCGATACCAAATCCTTTTGCAACTTTACGCGCGTTTTTTAATGATTGCATTATAATACACATGTAAAATAATTTTAATCGACTTAAAAGTATATCGTTTATATATAGAAATATGTATATTTATATCGCAGTGTCAACTATTTTCCTGTCATACTTAATTATGAAAGGGGTTTTGAATCTTATTCGTTCTGAAAACCCCTTTCTCATTTCCGTTGAGGGAGTACAACGTAATACTGGCGAAAGATGCGATGTTACACAAGAACGTCTTGAACTAAATGAGTATGAGTTCTATGAAATGAGATATAAAATTGGGTATGCTGAATATTGTATTGTTTCTGAAAATATTCCAGATGAAAACTTGATGTATCTTCATTCTGAACAAAAATATGATTCTCCATATATCACGAAAGCGCAAGTTGTTATTGGCGACAATTCGATTGATGTAACTGAAAAACTTATTCAAGTATCTGGACCAATGTGTAATTTCCATGATTGTCCAATTGATTTTTCGTGGATTTTCCCGCAATGTAATGGTTCTATTCATATTATATTCAACGACACGACTTGCGAAATTGATATCAAATCAAATGTCATGATTGACGGAGACGACAGTCACATTCCTTTGATAGATTACATCGATGAAGAAGATGTTTGTTTTGAATAAACACACAAGATTGCGAATCTTTTGTAAATATAAAATATTTTGAAATATAAAATGGCGTCGGCGCGACCCATTGTTTTGCAGGGTTTTAATTGGTCATCACACCATAACAATAAGCATTATATGCATGTAAAAGATTCAATGATTGATAAAATGAAAAATATGAATATCACAAAAATATGGTTACCACCTAGTTCCAGAAGCAGAGATCCAGAAGGATATTACCCATTAGAATATTATGACCATGATTCTTCGTACGGTAATAAAGACGAATTACATATGTTGGTTGATACGTGTCGTGAGAATGATATTGATGTGATTGGCGAACTTGTATGTTGGTACGATTTCTGTGGACATCACAGGGAACCCTATAGATTTAACGGAGAAGAGATTGACATAAACTCGGACCATTTGTACGAAGCTTTCGAATCATATTTGCTTCACATGAAAAATATCGGGTTTACAGATATTAGGATGGATTTCTTGAAATCAAAGGAATGTTATGAACTGGGTTTGTATGTGTCGGGATTAGAATCCGTACAAGACTTGAATTTTATAGGAGAATACTGGGATGCAATGGAATACGAAAGTGATTATTTAATGAATAATCAAAATAATCATCGACAAGAAATTGTAGATTATATAGATAAAACACAAGGGAAATTTGACATGTTTGATTTTACTTTAAAAGGTGTACTACAAGAAGCTTTAAATAAAAATGAATATTGGAGGTTATGTGATGAACGAAATTTATTACCTGGTATAAATGGATGGTATGCATCAAATGCTATAACATTCATAGACAATCATGACACTCTAGGACAACACCTATGGGAATTTAGTCATGACAAAGACATAATTGTTGCGGGGTATGCGTATATCATGACTCACCCTGGTACCCCATGTATATATTACGATCATTTCTATGATTTAGAATGGGAGTTGAATAAGTTGTGTGAAATACGTCAATTGATAGATGAATTTGATGTGACCATTTTAGAGGCAGACAATGACCTGTATAAGGCAAAAATCGGGGAGAGTATGATAATACAAATAGGTATGTATGAGCATGATAATATTTCAAATATAGTATTTCAAACAAATATTGTATTAATATCAATGATTTAAATTATGTCAAAAAGTGAATGGTGTTTCAAATAAGTTTCAATTTTTTTTTCATGTTTCCCCCATACATGACAGTCGCGATGAGTTTCAGATCCTCTTCACAGGTGGTGTTATTAACCAAATCTAAGAGTGTGTGATATTCATCTGGTTCGTTCTCTCCAAGTTGTCCAATTGTTTTCAGTGTAGTGATGATGGTTACCATCGTCTTGGAATCTGGTATATCTTGTATAACACTCATGAGCAGTTCCCTTTTCTCTACCTTCTTCGGCGAGTTTGTTCCTGCGGGTTCAGGAGGAGTGTTCACACAACTTGCTTGCATACAACTTGTTGAATCTCGAGGAGGTGAATGGAAACCGTCGTTTCTTCTTGGTCTAGATGGACCAGAACGGGTTGTGTTGGCTGCGCCTACCGGTTCATGATGGATTATATCAGTTGTACGAACATGTTGTGTATCTTTAACCGTTGTGACAGCAGTCGCTTGTTCAGTTTGTGCACCCGTCATGACGTGTGTACGAACAGGTGCGTACATTGGGGCGGATGGAGCCGGTAGAGGGCCAACAGTAGGAACCCGTACGATTGGATGAGCTTCCACACACATAGATCTACTGCAAGGTTTCATGCATGCATGCTTGGGTGGACGTACGATCTTGTTGGTAGTCGCATCATCAATACGCGCAACTGTTTCAGTGTGAAACTTCAAAAGTTTGTTGTACGAGTGTGGATAGAGCATGCGAGCATCGCGATGTATCTTGTATAAAATGGACATGATTCTCTCGCAGTTCGGAATCCTTCCAAAAATGTCAAGGGCTCTGTCTGGATCCAAGAAAACGTTACGATGTTTATTTACCGTTGTTGTAGATATGTTCTTGAGAAGTTCCATGTCCTTTTCTGATTGTACGAAAAAAACTTTTGCATCATCAAGTGCTGTCAGTAGTGAGGGTTCCTTTTTGAAAAGCAATTTCAACGACCACGGGTTTTGTTCATGGAAATTGTGTCCATAAAGATAAAGCACGCATTTCGTAATCAAGTAGTGAGCGTTAGGGCTTGCAGCAAGGGGGTGTATGTCATTTATGACAATCTCGTCTGCGACCATCGCATATTCTTTTGCGATCATGAATCTCGCAGAAGCACATGTGATACATGAAGGTCCTCTGTATGACTTATTCATGTCAAGCCTTTGTAAGATGGGAGTTGTGACGGAATGACAAGATTCATGCATAATCTTTCCACAGCAGTTCAGTAAGACACGGTCGTCATACTCGTCGATCAACTTAAAGCAACACGTGCAGTACGTTCGGTCAATGACTTGCGCTTCCGCGATCGTCTCAACTTCTTGATCGTTCAGATGTACTTCGGGAACGTATGATGGGTCACTGTCAGTGTTTATGAGAGACGTGAATCCACTCACAGTATCAATGGTTGAGTGACTCGGTGCTGTTGATGGAATGCTTACGGTCGGACCTTTTGTTATGGTGTACATACTGTCTTGCTTGCACAGCATGCAGAATATCGTTAACCCTTCCAAGTTCTGATGTTGTTTTAGATATTCTTTTCTACAGTAGTGGGCATGCTGGTTCATGCATGCTTCATGAACGGCTTTTTTCCCACAGCATTGTAGTTTGTGAACATCTTGTTCATTCAGAGAACCAGTACATATAACACAAGTTTCGTTCATTGACAACTCTCTACCAATATGTAGAGAGTAGTTTGGTTTTAGTGAGGTTGATCACGTGATAGTCGATGTATAATGTCGTAGAGAACTTTACATGTGTATTGTATGAAAAAACAACATGTTCTATACACTTTTCCGACAACCGAACAAGTTTTCTATATCTATACACTTTTCCGACAACCGAACAAGTTTTCTAGATCTAAACACCTACTAGCAAATAATTTT
>CERI01087274.1_pt1 | contig 12797 bp, 7 predicted proteins | sample 350261 | NCBI WGS metagenome assembly CERI01 (sample SAMEA2620979, study PRJEB7988) | marine metagenome | isolation source: saline water (ENVO:00002010), including
ATATTACCCCAAATTGCTAATACCAAAATATCATATATAGCAGATTTACCAGTACCATTTTTTCCAGAAATAATAAATGTTGAACTTGATAAATTAGTAAAATTTATCCAATTAATATTATCATAACAATATAAATTATTCCATTCTAAATAATCAATATTAAAATTAGAATATACATTATTTTCTTCTTTAGATTTTATACATATATTTATAATATTATTTAATTCTTTATTTTTTTTATTACATTCTTCTTTCAATTCTTTAGGATAATTATCAATATCAAATAATAATTTATGATTATCTTTAATAATTTCATAAAGTAATAGATATTGTTGAGAATCTAAATGTTCTTTAAAATATAATAATAAATTATCAGAATCAATAAATAAATTAGTATTATTAATATTATTATGAATACTATTTTCATTAATATGATTATAATTTGAAATAACTTTATAAGTAATATTATAATCTTGAAATAATTTATTTAAATTATTATTATCATAATTCGATTGAAATTTAATTTCTAATTTTTTTGGAAAATAATCAATATTATTTTTAATATAATCATACAGTTCATAAAATTTATTTGTTTTTCTAAAATAAATTTTATTATCAATTTCTTTTAATACAATTTTTCCAAATTCATTATAAACATTAATATAATCTATATGTTTATTATCTAAATCCCAAATAACATAACCATGTTCTAGAATATCTTCACCAAAATTTTGTTGTACTAAAGAACCACTATAACACCATAATAAATTTTTTTTATAAACATTTTTCTGTCTTAAATGTATATCTCCTAATAAGGCGAAATCAAAATTTTCAATCCATTCAAATGGATAAGGATTATGTTCATTATTTACATTTGTTCCATTATATAATTTAATATTGGCAAATGTACCATGAAATAATGCTATTTTATATTTAACATTTTCATTAATAATTGGAAATGGTTCAAGTGTTGTTTTTCTACCAGAACTAGATAAATTATCCAGAGTGTCTCTGATATTAACATATGAAAAACCTATATTATCTATTACAAAACTTTGAGTTTCTCTTAAAACAATTAAATTATCAATTTCAAATGTAGATGTAACAAGTGATGGTTGATTTAATTCGTGTTGAATACTATCATGATTGCCTTCTAAAATAATAGTTTTGCCAATTTTAGTTAAATTTTCAATTAATATTTTATATAACATTAAACCATAATTACCAATGTTGTTTTTATTATGAAAGATATCACCTGTAATTATAATTAAAAATTCATTTTTATTATAATTATATTTTTTCATTGATTCAAATAAATTTTTAAAGACTTTTTTATATTCATTAAATCTACTATAATTTAAATCACCATTTCTAATATGAATATCAGATAAATGAAATAAATATCTTATCATATGACATATTATAATATAATATTATATTTATATATAATTTGGTATACATACAACTTCCATAAATCTTGTTTTATTATAATACGAAATTAGATGTATTAATATTCCTAATAACCATAATATTATAAATATATGTTTTTTAGTTATAATATTGTAAATTACTAAAACTATATATATAAATATTGTTGATATTTTTTTCTTTTGATTTTGATATCTATAACAATAAAATATTTGTAATATATGTTGTATAAATGCAATTATAAACATAAATCCATTAACATATTCATAATTTAATATTGAATATATTATTAAAAATACAATAATAGTTAATTCAGTTAATTCAAATATTTCACTTTGTTTTAAATTAAGAATAGGTTTTGTAGAATAATTAGAGTCATAGATGCTAATATTAAATTTATGATTTATAATAAGTATAATTAATAATATTAAAAATACTATATCTATTTTTTTCATTTATGTATTAATAAAAAAGTACATATTTATTTATTTTCTTAATTTTTTAAATTAAATTATTTATTTTTTAAATTTAAAAATATGTACTTTTTTATTAGATAATGAATGTTAATATACCATATGAAGCATTCTTTGCTTTTTATTTAATAATATCATCAAACTTCTTAGGAGAATTATTCAGTTGTAAATTTAGAGAATTTTTATCATTAAATATGATAATTAAACATATATTAGGAATATTTACATTTGGATTTTTAGTAATATTATCATCAATAGATTTAGAAGAAGAAAATGTTGTTTATAAGGGAATATTATTAACGGCTATATTATATATATGGTTTTTACTATCAACTAAAACACATGTTTATATAACATTGATAATAGTAATATTGTTTTTTGTAATGTATGTAATAAGTAATAGAATAAAATATTTAAAAAATAAGAAAAAATCAACAGAAAAATTAGAAGTAATTAATAGATATATTTTAATTATAACAGGCGTAATAACAATATTCGGTGTAATTAATTACGGATATTTAAAAAAATTAGAATTAAATAAAAGAAATGAAAAGTTTAATTTATTAAGTTTTCTAATAGGTAATAATAAATGTAGAAATGATAAAATTGATACATTACTAAAAATAAATAATAAAAAATTACTTTAGAATAATATATAAATAAACTATTTTTTTGTTTTTCTCTTTCTTTTTATTTTTTTACCACCACTTTTATGGATATATTTACTAGTTATTTCAATAATAAAATCACAAATATCAAGAAGTAATAATTTATTAGGACTATTATTTTTTATTTTTTGTTCAATTTGTTGATACAATTTGTCAATTACACGATTGCCATTCGAAATAGCCTTAATAGCAATACCGCAAAAAGTTGGGTCTGTCCACCCGCCACAATTTTGGTTGTATATGGTTCTTACTTCGTTTGGAAATGAATCAATATTATTTATATCTATTTCTGATAATTGTATTAATGTTTTATTTAAATAAGTTGTTAACCTTAAAACGGTAGCACCTTCAAACTCTTTTTTAATTAGTGGGTATAGTTTAGGATGATTACTATTTTCTTTGAATAATACTAATTGCATATACATGAATTTAATAAAATTATTAATATGTTTAATTAATCTCATGTATATATCGTGTTGTTTTGGATTTTTTAATAAATAACTATTTAAAAAAGTATTATATGATAATAATATTTCAATAAATTCCCATATAATACCAATCATATGAATAAATAACCAATTTTTAGGAAAATTATATACCATAACAGCATATAGTATAAAATGTGAAATACCCCAACCATCAAAATATTCATTTAAAAATGGGTAATTAGTAAAATTGTAATTTTTTGTCAATATATCATACTTAATATCTATTTTTTTCTTACATTTTACGAATGAAAATAATAATATTAAAATAGCAATAATGATAATATATAAACTTTTTCGTACATATAACTATTAAATACAAATATAGTAATTAAATAAATTTTTTAAAATAATTTATAGATTCCAAAAATATACCTTGGTGATACATAATTGAACCAGGTCTCATAAATCTCATATATGTAATAGCATTTTTGGGTTTAAAATTTAATTTAAGTATCAAATATATACATATTAATATTGCAGTACGACCAATACCTGCCCTACAATGAATAGCAAATAATTCTGTGGAATCATAAGTATTAATAATATTCATAAATTTTTTAATAATATCTAATGATGGTGTAGTCATATCTTCGAAATACAAATCATGTATAATTATACTATTATTTTCAAACAATTTTTTATCATATGAATATTCTTCATTTAATCTAATTATATTTTTAATTTCTAGTTTATTTAATTCAATAATTGTATTATTTAAATTGTAATTACTAGGACAGGACATTGCTAAAAATTTATCTAAAATTAAAGTCATATCTCTAAATTCATAATCAGTAAAATATGAATATTGTTCAATATCAAATTTATTAATATTTAAATAATTATTATCATTAATAAATTTAATTGTTTTAAAACAATCTTTAATAGTTATTATGTAACCATTATATTTAGAAATACAATCAGTATAATATTGAGGACAATATTCAAAAATATATGAAATATTAAATAATAATTCCTCAATAGTATAATTTTCTTTAATTATAAAATAACATCCAAAAAGAAATAAAGCATTTAATAAATCATAATTATTTTTAGAATTATAAACATAATATATAATGTGTTTATTTTTTTTTTTTTTTAATTCAAAAATAAATTGAATAAACTGTATAATATTTGACATATTTGTAGGACCATATTCATTACTCAATTGATTTCTATATTCATGATAGTTTGTAGAAGTTATAAAAACATTTTTATTGTTTTTAATTTTTGTTTTTGTTTCTTCAATATTTTTATGTATTTCAATTGAAAATTTATTATTTAATTTATATTTCATTATAAGATAAATAATAGAATATTTATATCATTTTTTTTCGATTATTTATAATAGAATGAAATATAATTTTATAGATGCAATTAATATTTTTTTATTTATACTACTCATAATTTTAATAATAACTAAGATAAACAAAATAGAAAATTTCACTACTCTATGTCGAGAACATTGTAATGGGGATTATGAATGTAGTATTGACTTTCAATGTGATTTTGAAAAAAAAAGTTGTTGTAAAACTTTTAAATAAATACATTTTTTTTGCTTAGTTCAATTAAATAAAAACTAACAATAATACAAATTATAAATAAAATAAATAAAATAAAATAGAGACTATTTTCATTATTTCTAAAAGGTATATTTTTAATTGGTAAAGAAAAAATACCAACCATAAATGAAAGAGGTAAGAAAATTGTAGCAACATATGTCAATACTTTTGAAATATATGTTTCATGATGTGTAATTTTTTGTATACTAGTTGTTTTTATTGAATCGTAAAAAAATTTAATTGAAATAATTTTTTGTTTAATCAAATTAATTTTTTCAATAATTTTAATATTTTTTTCATTTTTTTCATTTTGTATAAAATTTATAGTCAAAAAAATTTTATCTATATAATTATCAAAATATAATATATGTGATGATATTTTTGAAAGTGTATTAATATTTGAATATAAGGTATTTGTTGATGAATTTGTTTTACTAATAATAATTAATAAATTATTTATTATTTCAATATCATTAATACTTGTATTAAGAATATTATTTAAAAAATCATATATATTATTATATTCAAAAATACAATTACAGATTAATGAAATATTATTATCAACTTTATTAATAATTATTTTATGTATATTTAATTTAGGTATTAATAAATTATCAAAATAAAATTTATCTATAGATAAATCATATAACGAACCAAGTTTTTTATTATATATTTTAAGTTTTTTATATGTTGATAAATTTATTAAAACATAAAAATCATCTTTCATAACAATATTATTTTCACTAGTATATATTAATTTATCAATTATATTAGTATTAAATATATGATTATCATACGAATAAATTTTCATTAAAAAGATCTCTATTAATTATACATATAATAATTATATAAAAATTATTATTATAAAATAATATAAATGAAATTCAAATTATATGAAACATTAGGGTTGAATAGAAATGATGATCCAAGTCAACAAGAAATTAAAAAAGCATATCATAAAAAAGCATTAAAACATCATCCTGATAAAAATCCAAACAATAAAGATAATGAAATTTTATTTAAGGAAATATCGAACGCATACACAATATTATCAGATGAAAATAAAAAAAGGTCATATGATAATTTAGGAGATGACAATTATCAAGAAGGAAATCAAAATGATATGAATCCAGAAGATATATTTCAACATTTTTTTGGAAATAATAATAATCCATTTGGTGGATCATTTTCATCAAGTTTTAATTTTGATTTTAATAGAAAACAAAATAAAAAATGTTCAAATATTATAAAAATAATTAATGTAACATTAGAAGATGTTTATAATGGTATTGATAGTACAATGAAAATAAATGTTAAAAACAATTGTTTAAATTGTATAAATATTTGTAATGAATGTGATGGGAGAGGTGTTACACAAATATTGAGAAATTTAGGATTAATGCAACAAATTATACAAAAAACTTGTGATAAATGTAGAGGTAAAGGAGAAATAATAGAATTAAATAAATCATGTAAAAAGTGTAGTGGAGAAGGAACGTATATGAATGAACATAGTGCAAATTTAAAAATATCAACAGGATTTCCAAATAATTATAAAACATCTTTTAAAGGTTTGGGTGAACAACCAAAATCAAAGAATGAAATACCTGGAGATTTAATAATTCAAATAAATGTATCTGAAAATAAATATTTCAAAAGAGATAATAATAATTTATATTATACTTATAATATAAATTATTTAGATTCAATATTAGGAAAAAATATAGAAATACCATATTTTAATGAAAATATAAAATTAAATACAAAGAGTTATGGAATAATATTACATAAAAATGAATATACAATTAAAAATAAAGGTTTACCGATATTTAATAAAGAAAATAATTATGGAAATTTAATAATTAAATTTGAAATAAATCCAGTAAAATTAAAAGAAAATATAAATGAAAATGATTTAAATGAATTTAAAGAACATTTTAATAAATTAATAATAAATTAAAAATATCATAATATATAACAATAATATTATATTAATAATTATTATTTTATTAAATGATAATTCACCAATTTCATTATTTATATTAGCAAATTTTTTAAAATTAGTTATAGTTCTAACATTACCAAGATTATAATGTCCTAAATATTTATTAGCTTGATTATTTGTTTTTGATTTAAATACATTAACAATTTTAGTATGAGCATTGATTCTTTTTGTATGTATATTTTGAATATCATTCCATATTTTAGGTTCTTTATGTAAATAATAATGATATATAATATTTTGATTTGGTATAAATATATCATAACCATATGTATAAAATCTCAATGAATGTAAAATTTCTTCACCATGATGTAAATAATGTAAAGTATTGTCATATGGTATTTCTTTTAAAAAACTAGCTTCTAAAAATAAAAAATTACCAGTTACAAAAGGTGTTTTAATAAATGAATTTTTAGTGTCAATAAATCTAGCACCTTCGTATTGAATTATTTTAAAATCTTTATTTTTTATAAATTTTAAATATTTAACATATGTTACATAAAATTTATCTTTATTTGTAATATCTTTATCTGGATAATCTCGTGGATAATGACTTAATACCGGTTTATCACTTATTTTTTTTAAATTTTTAATTGAATTTATACAAATTATATCCCAATTTTTAATAAAAATAGTATGTGAATCTATTTGTAAATAATATTCCTCATGTTCATGTAATGTTGATGCTAAATATCTAGCATATACAGGTCCTTTAGCATCACTATAATCAATTCTAATAATTTTAATATTATTATTGATGATATCATGTAACGAATCTATATCTGTATTTTTATTTTGTTGACAAATACCAATATATATATTTTCAGGAAATTTAGAATTATCATAAATAGATTTAATTGTAGAATTACAATTTTTATCTCTGTAACTTGCTATAGATATAAATATTGTATTTTTTTTCATTTTAATAAATTATAAGTTTAAATTTCCCAGTTTTTATATATAGCTTTAAAATTAATATTTTTGATTTTTAATGTATTTTTATTTTCTTCAATATTTTCAAATAATATTAAAATTGTATTATAATAATTAGTAGGTTGAATATCAATTATATAATTGTTATTTACTAATGTATATGTATAATTAATATTATCAAAAATTGTATTAATAATTTCACTAGTTATAATAAGATTTTCATCATTTTTACTAATATTTTTACCAAAAATTTTAAAACTAGTAAAATTAGTTCCGTCTGCGCCAATATCAATTATTATTTTATTTAATTGTAATTTTCTATCTAACATAATCAATACCCATTCGCCACGATATAATTCAGTTTCTGTAACTTTTATCGTTCTACCATCTAAATATGCAGAATCTAAATAACCATTATCTAAGTATGTATTATTTTTCCATTCTCCATAAATATTAGTATTATTAAAAACATTAAGAGGTAATCTCTTATATGGTAATTTTTCTCTACCATATATTTCAAAATGTCCCATTGCAAGAAGATTTATATTACTCGAACCACCCCAATTACCTATTTTCTCAACAACAAGTCCAAATGTATTAAATTTCTTAAATCCAGTTAATCTATCTGTATCCGATAATATTTTTACACGACTGTCATTATTATTAATATATGTATTTGTAAATATTTCATCAATATTTTCAGCATTATATTGTGAATAATCTTCGCTAAATATTTCTTCCCAGTTTCCATCATTATTATTACAACCAAATATTTTATATTTATGAGGCATTCTTGATCTATTATTTAAAATTGTAGCATAATGAATAGAAACAATTATATATTTTGTTAATAAAATTTTATTTGGCATTTGTATCGTAACCCAATCTCCATCTATACCTGCTAAACTATTACTACCTACATAATTACCATTAGAATACTGATTTGAAGCGAATGTTGCATCAGTTGTTGCATCTGTCGTATCATTAAGATGAGGATTATGGAATAAATAATGAGCACTATTATTTGTACTATAAAATTTTGATGAATATTCAACAGTATATATACCATTATCATAATCTGAACCAGAAACATTATATTCGTCTGGAGAATTACCATCAATTTTCTGAAAATAATTTTGTCTTGCATATTGAGAAGGATATAATTTCTCTTCACTGTTAATATCATCAATCTTACTTGACCACAATACATGATATTTAGTATAATTATTAATATCAATTAATTGATAATTATTATCATATGACAATGAGTCATTTTCTATAAATTTGTCCTTATGTAAAGGCATAATATTATTTATAGAAGGAGTAATAATATTATTATTCTTAATTAAATTTGAATAATAAGATTTATTACTAAAGTCATAAACATTATCATATATATCTACTTCAATTTTATCTATATATATATATTTATCAGTTAAAGATATAAACTCATTAAAATTAATTATATCATTATGAGTTTCATATCTATATAATTTAGATATAACATTTGGTATATTATCATTATAGTAATCAAAAATATAAGCATATAATTTAATTATATATTTATATTTAATATTTACAGTATTATTTGATATTTGCTTAGCATCTATCAATTTTATTCCACTATATGATTGATCAATATAAATATTATCATATAATAAAGAATTTTCATTTTTAAAGAATTTTATAGTTATATTATCATTATTATATGTATTTATTCTAGAAAATAACAAATTTTCTTCTAATAATTTTAATCTGTTATCAAATATTTGTTGTAAATTACTTATTGGATCTTTATATATATTATATTTCATTACAATAATACCAGAACCTCCTTTAGAAATATCATTATAACTTATTTTATTATTTGTAACAGTATGCGACTCTGTATTATTATATTCAATATTATTAAGTTTTATATTAATATGTTGTGTTGTGTTTAAATCCGAATGCGAAGAAGATAAGTCTTGATATGTATTATTATCAGTTGAATATTTAAATATTATTTCTGTATCATCAAATTTATTTTTGAAACATATATCATATTTTTGAGAAGTCAAATCATAATCAATAACAATATTATATTCACCTTCTAATATAATACTATCAAGTTGTAAATATTTTTCATTTGTTAAAGTTTGTTTATAATTATTATAAATAATTATTTCAACAGTTGTTGGTAATTCAAATTGAATATTCACTTCTAAAATATTATTAATATACATATTGTCAATATCTATTATTCTTTGTGATGTTGTTTCATATACATTATTTATTTTTGGATATATAGAACTCATACGATTATATCCACCTGATGCTCCTGCGCCAGAATGATTATCAGCAATTAAATCTTTTTTAAGTAATTTAAATGTATCTCTAGAATTTGTTCCACCACCTTTACCTTTAAATCCAGGATATGTACCGCTACCTCCACTAAAATATTGATTTAAATTTAAACTATCTTTATCATTAACTAAAAATCCTGCATTATATCCATCTTTACCGTCATAATAATTATTTTCTAAAATATTTGTTGCACTTGTACCACCATTAAAAATAGCAGAACTATATACCATATTTTCATAAGAATTATTTTTAATTATATAATTATTTTCTACCAAATAACCTTTATAATTACCAGATACAGGTATATTCATATTATTTAATTTACCTTTTTCACCACCATATAATGTAACACCAAAACCGATAGTATTATATCCATCAGTATTATTAATACCCCCATTACCAATATACAAATCATATACGCCTTGATTTATAGTAGCATCATTTCTGTATAATAAACCACCAGCACCACCTGGTGAAGGATAAACATCATTAAATAGTGGTTTTGAATATAAATTATTATTTTGTAAATAATAAACTAAAGAATTGTCATTATTAATATCAAATATATTAATAATGTTTCCAGTATCATGAATATTTTGTTTACTATTTGTATCAATATTATGTTTAACAATATTGTTATCATTATCAATAATTATAAAATTTTCATAATATTTATCTATTAATATTTTATTAATATTATAATTAGTACTTTTATATAACGAATATGTTTCTGTTTTAATATTAAATATATTGATTTCAATTTTATTATTTTTTAACAAATATAAATAATTATCATCATTACTGATATCCATATCAATACATATAAAATCTAAATTAATATTTTTAGTAACTAAAGTTTCTAAATTAATAATTATTAATGATGAATTATCCAATAATAAATATATAGATTCATTTAGATTATCGATTATTATTTTAATTATGTTATTTGAATATTCAATATATTGAACATTATTAACATTGAAATTATCTAAATAATTTATATACAAAAATTTATTAATTATATAACATAAATATTTATTATTTTTACTAATTTTTAAACTAGTAATATTTCCATCAATATTATTAATCAATAAATTTTCACTGTTTACATCATTTAAACTAGAATAATAAATTGAATTATATACATTTTTTCTAAAGTAATATAAATAATCATTACTTAATGATATTCCTAAAATATCACTAGTAGTTATCAAAGAATTAATATTTGTATCATATTGATTATCAATATCTATATTTTTTCCAGAACCACCACCTGCAACCATCATAACATCAGTAAGTAAATTATTGGTAACTGATAATTGATAATGTTTTTGTGCATCATCTGTATCATTTTTAAGAACAATATAGAAATTACTTGTATCATAAGTTGAAAATATTTTATTATTTTGATTATTATATGTATATTTATTAATAATATTTCCAGAATTATCAAACTCTTTTATGATTGGGTGTAATGGATTTTCTTTAAAGAAATCTTGGTCAATGAAATCATTTAGTTTATCGTCAACATCTTTAATAATATTTGATGAATTATTTGCAATAAATTCAATATTTTCAGTGTAATTGGAAGAATCTTGGAACTTATCAATAATGTTTTTATCAAGATTTAAAATATTATTTAAATTATTAGAAGAAATATTATTAATTGAACCCGAAAATATTATATTATTATTTATTTCAATATCATTTAGATTTAGTTTACAATCTTTATCTAATATAAATTGTTTGTCATTTATACTAAAATCTAAAACATTATAATCATTATTATTATGAATAATTTCTAAAGAAGCTCCATCTGCTTGTGTATTATTTATCACTAAATTTTCAGTTTCATAATGATTTGTTTGAATAATTGTTTGATTTCCTTGTACAATTAAATTTGATGCATACAATGTATCATGAACAATTAAGTTACTAACTTCACCATATAATATATCAATATTACTTGTTTCTAAATTATTTATAAAAGAATATTGATTAACATATAAATTTGAATTAATATGGATCTCATTACTTGATATTAAATTATTTGTAATATTAATATCATTATATACATTTAAATTACTATAACAATCTATATTACTTGAGCATATTTTTTCACTAACATCAATATAAGAGGAATAAATTTCATATGTAGTAACAGTATCGTCAACAATAATATTACTAGTATAAATATTATTATTTACAAAATCTGTTGTTAAAAGTAATTCTCCATCAACTCTTAAATTATTCAATAATAATCTTTCATTATTGAAGTCATATTTAAAATTATGTAAAATATTCGGACTATTATTATTAATAAAATTGAATTCTAAATTAGAATTATTATAAGTAATTAAAGATTTAGTTTCTGAGAATTCATCATATAATTGTAATTCATTTATATGAATATTACCATATTTTGTATTATCATTTTTAATTTTAATAAATAAATCAAAACCAGTTGAATTAAGTGTTATACCAGAATTTAAATTATCTGATATATTAATTTTATTAATAAATATATTATTATAATAATTAAAATCAGAACCAAAATTAATATTAGCATTTATTGGATAAATATCTTTACTTAATTCTATTTTTGATTGTAAAGAATCTATATTATTAACAACTAATTTATTAATATTTAATTGATTTGCTAATAAATTATTAAGAACCTCTAAATCATAAGTTTGAATTTTATTATTAACCTTTAAATCAATATTATCATCTGGTTGTGTAGAAATACCAATACAAGCATTTCTTCCAGTAGTATCAGAACCAAACTGTATATGTGTAAATTCACTTTTTGTTTTAACAGACATATTTGTTATAAAGCCATCAATATCTGTATAATCGTATCTACTAGCACTATAATATTCATTATTTATACTATCATA
>CERI01018259.1_pt1 | contig 12796 bp, 5 predicted proteins | sample 350261 | NCBI WGS metagenome assembly CERI01 (sample SAMEA2620979, study PRJEB7988) | marine metagenome | isolation source: saline water (ENVO:00002010), including
CTTTTGGTCGGACAATACCATCTTGAACGCGAACGCATGGTCGGGGTTGCCCGTCTCGCGCTCGTAGACCTTGTCGTCATTACATATTACACCATCAATCTCGTACCGATACACGTCGCGCCATTTAACGAGGAGGTCTGACAGCGCATCGTTTGTTACATCTGCGCGCGTTTCGCTTTCAACCATAAGGACGCTTTCGCCAAGATGCGACATCTGTTTTGATGGCGACATCTCGGGTTTAATCACTTCATAAACCACAAAATCAATATCGGCGAACTTCTCTTTTTCTATTTTTTTTTGATTTACCGCTCCAGCCACAAAGTTGCGAGGGTTCGCAAAGGATTTTTGATATTTTTTCTTAAATATATTCTTGTCTATAATAAACTCGCCGCGAACTACCAGACCCTTATCCTGCGGAAGCTTCATAAACGGAATGAGATGCGAAACATCCTGTCCCACCTTGCCGTTGCCGCGAGTGTAAAGTTTTGGCTCCTCGCCCTCGGTAGAGTAGAGTCCGCTAACCCCGTCCAATTTACACGAAAGAACATATGGTCCGCTGTATTTTTGTTTCCATGTTGCAAGAGCCTTCGTATCCGGTTTAATTTTATCCATTGACCACATTTCATATGGAAGTTCAACCTTCATTTTATCAATGGCGCATTTTGTGTGCCCTTCTAATGCCGCCTTATTATTAGGAAACCTAGAAAGCGTCGTTTCGCGAAGAATATCATATTCATTGTCGCTCATAATGGGCTTTGAATCGCAATAGTAGGCGTCATTTGCCTTACGTATCATCGCGCCCAACTCTTTCTCTGCGAGAATTGTTAGCACACCGATTCCCTCTTTTCTAAACAATTCAATATGATTCGGGAGTTTTTTTTTAATAGTTATTATTTTTTTATTGGTTTTAATTTTTAGTTTTTTCGGAACCGGCTTCTTTGAAGCAACGACTCTTGTTATAATAGACCGATTGTCGATGCGCTTATCCGGCTCCAGATATTCCATTCCCAAATATTTGAAAATATCGTCTTCGGTTTTAAATACGTGATTTACCTTGTCGGTTTTCTTTCCGTTTTTCATGTGATATAGCCCGTGCTCGTTCAGACTGTAACCGAGGGTAAGAGCGCGTTGTCTTTGCGCGGTATTGAAATTTTTGCTGCCGGTGAAATATAGAACGGCGAATGGATATTCGTCGGTTGGTGTATAGAGAAAATCAACGCGCCTAGCAGGTTTACCCGGCAATTTCGTAACGGTTAGACTTTTTGTCTTTCCGCGACTGAGAACCTCTATGATTATTTTCTTCTTGATAAGCCCGTCAATAAAGTCGTCAAATGTCGCCCGATTGTTTGACTGACTTGACACAATAATATCAATGTCTCCTGAGGTTTTCGCAAGTCGACGGTAAGAGCCAACGATGCTGAATTCAGAGTCAGAATGTGCGGATTCTGCAAACACCGCATCCAATTCAGCCTTATAATCGTCAATCTCCTGGCGAGGAATTCGTTTCTCAATATCATCATAGTATTTTACCCCTATTTTCATAGCCTTGGTCAGAAGGTCTTCGCGGTCACGCAGCTGATCTATTGTAGTGATTCCCTTCTCCACAAAATCCTTCGCTTTTTTTGGACCGATTCCGTAAACCTTAGCCAGCTGATTTACCGGGTCGTTGCGTTCTCTTTCCAACATTGCTATTTTACCAGTTTCAACGTATTCGGTTAGTTTGCTGATAATGTTAGCGCCTATTGGTGTAACTGATAAATCGCTTGCATTAAATATATCACCTTCGTGGGTGATTATAATATTGATCGCCTTGCGATAACCCCGCGCTCTAAATGGCTCTGCCTTTTTCAACATAATATCTTCCAGTTCATTTAGAACCTCAATGAATTCTTCGTTGTATCGTTTCATTCTTTTAGATGGCTGTGTTTTCTTTATATCATCATACAATTTTAATTTTCTTTTCAACTTTATGGGTTTGTTTAACTTAATAGTTTTATGGTGTTTGCTTGGTAGCTTGGTGTCGTTAACACAATACCCATATTTTTTCAAAGTGCGCGTTTTAGGGTTTATTGATGTGGCACATATCTCTCCCTTGCTAGTTGTATAGCAGTCGTCATGCGACTTCCATTTATATTTATATGGAAATATACACTCGCCCTCCAAAATTTTTTTGTGCTTTTCTAGTTTCCCTTGCTTATTTCTTCTTGTCGCCTTCATATAAATTACGGAAATAATTATCTGAAAATGTTTTATCGTAATGAATATCCATATACTTTTTATTTGAGCTTTGTTTATTGGACGACTCTGCTGGAACACTCTTTACCGATTCTCTATAGAGAGGTATATTTTTTATATCTAACATTATAAATAAAAAATATATAATAATTATATTATGACTTTATTAACTGAAACAAATTCAAATAGTATGGTTGCAAAATATGACGGTGATATACTTAACATAATTGCCGAAAACGATGATGGAGATAGTAAGAAAGTATATATAACCCAGTTAAGCAGAGATGATATCGAAGATATGATAGCGCAGCGTTCAAACGAGAAGCCGCTAGAGGAACGCCTTAAGAGGGACTATAAGTGCAAGTATAATTTTAGAAGACCAACCATTCATCAGCACCGTGGATATGCTAAACAATTGCTAAACTCGCTAAAAGATATGGATCTGATAATGCCGAGTCCTATAAAAAAAACACCAACTACTAGACGTCGTAAAAGTATCGTTCCTACAAAAACTCGCTCGCGCGGTCGAGGAAAACGAGGAAAACGAGGAAAACCCACGAAACGTAAACAAAAAAAAAGAGGTAAATCCTCAAAAACTATAAAATACACTCCTTATCCCGATAATTTTCTTCAAGAATATAAAAAAAAGAAACCAAACAGCGAAGGGTTGAATGAATCTAGTTTAGATAGAAAAATTCCGACAGATAAACTTTCGGATGAGATGCCGGATACTATTCGCAAACTAATAACGAATTCATAAAGCGAGTATGACCGATTTACTATGAACTACACTCGCATCGTCTCATATATGCGGATTTGTGTATCAGAATAGTTCTCAATTTTGTTATTTTTTTTATATTCTTTTTCAAATTCCCTGCTTGTTTTACGCAAGTATTGTGACGATGCGTATAAAAGGTCGCACGAAATATCATCATAGTAAATACATTCTATGTGACCACATTTTCCTTGTTTAATTTTCCTAATGTATCTTAATAGGTTATGAAAATTTTCGTCTGAAAAAATTACTACGTGAACTAATAAAATATTCTTTTTATTAGGGTCATCGTTCATAATATACTGGGATTCGCAATTAAAATAACTAGCCTCAGAACGCATCGTATCTGTATTAGTAGCCGATTGTGCAATTTCAATAGCATATCCCATTATATAATTGCTTAATATTTAATGAAATTACTCGTATACTACCATATGTAATAGTAATATGTAAGTATAACCATCACTACTTTTGTGTATTTGTATTATATATGAGTCTTTTAGATACCAAATTTATAACAACCAATACTTTGTTTGCACATATTGCACATATACCCGATGTGATTTTACAGGACATTTCTGGAATTACAATAGAAGGTGTCAATGATTCTACCGGAATATTTATCAAAACACCATTATTAAAAACAAATACAATAGATTTTAGCAATGAAGATCTTTCATTTATTTCGTTTATAAGCGACGTATCATCAGATTTGTCTGCTGGTTTTGTTCAATTTGACGGAACAGATTTGTCGGCTGTAATATTGGAGGTAAATGATTTATCTGTTAATTTTATTGAAAAAAATCAAAATAGTAATAGTAATGAGTATGTTAATTTTATGCGTGATGTATCAATAACAAACACTATAAAAGTAGAAAACTTTAAAACCAAGTTTCTCTCGCCTATAGACACATCTATTGTAATATATTCTGATGTATCTTCACAACGTAAATTTAATATTGAAACCCTTACTAGTAGTAATTTTAATAAAAAAAATACGGATAAACAATTTATAGAAATAACACAAGATGTATCAACAAATAAACGCGTAGAGGCTTTGGACGTTTCTGTTTCTAATTCAGTTAAAGTAGCAAACGAATTATCCTTAAGTAAAATAGGTGCGTATGACGATATTGTAACCTTTGTAAATGATTTGAGTATTAATGGTAATGTCGACATTAGCTCTCTATTGGTAAACAATATACATGCGCTATCCGAAAATCAGATAACATTTGAAGGAGATTTATCTATAAATAATAACATGTTTGTAAAAGATTTATCTTTTAATGGTGATATTTTTCCAATAGACGGATGTCTAAATGTTACAGGGGAAATTAGTTTTAAAAAAAAACTCAAAATAAAAGAACTTACAGTTAATACATTAAAATCAGACAATAAGTTTATTTTTGATTCAAAAGTAATAATAGAAGGTAAAATAAAGGCCACGCATAAACCGAAACAATATCGGGCTTATCATAGTAACAATTATTCGGACCTTGTTATTGAACTCGCTACTAACTACGAAGTGGGTGCGTTAGGATTGCTTAGCGACTTTGCAGGCAAGGATGCTTATTTAAAACGCCAAATTTCCAATGTTAATTCTGAGTTTTCGTTCGCGAGATATGATGGATTAGATAACTTAGATAATAGTCTAGATTCAGTCTCACTTTACTTTCAAAAAACACCTGGGTCACTTAAGAAAATAAAGACAATTAATAAACCAATATTTTTCAATTCAATAAAACACAACAAAGATGTTATTTACGACGGAAACGATATTTCTTATTTTCATTATAATACGGCAGATTCGACAACAATTATAGCCGATGTAAGAACCGATTTATCGTGTGATTTTTCTTACAATAGATATGAAATGGTTGGGCTATTGGGTGGTATATTTTATCCTAACACCAGAAAAAATACACATTATTTTGACTTTTCGGGAATAGATCCAGAGTTTATTGACGTATCTTATATTATTGGCGATTATCACGATAATTCTGGATATACAGTAAACATTGAAAGATACCATAATCCTGACTTTGATAGTTCACAAACCCGTGTTGTAATTGTTACGCCTAGTAGTAAAGCCGCACCTGCCGATTTATCATTAAACGTAGCGGGTCATGATTATACAAATTATACAATTAGAACTATAAAATTAACACAGGACGATGTAGTTGAACAGCCGGCGCCACCAGAGTGGGATGCAATCAGATTTAAAACGTACGATGTCTGTTTAGAGGGTATGTATCAAGATTCTGATAATACAGGACACGATATAGTATTTACCGATTTTTCTTGGAACGATCTCAGTCTTAGCAATCCTATAAGCACTGCAGATACAAGAGACATTTCAAGTGCTTTTTTTGATATTAGTCTTAACCAATATTTTGGCGATAACAGTCACAATTTAAAATACATGATTGAACTCGCTGGATTTAATGTTAATACCAAATATGATGTATCCTTTAATATAGATGTGACTGGTGTTTTAAGCGACCGAATAGACATATCTGGCAACATAATTACGGTTAATACGTGTATTGATAATGGTACGACTCTTAATGACTTTTCAACAGATACCTCGATAAATATAGTCCTTCATAATTATTATGAGTTTCATCCAACTGGTGAAAATCAAGATGCCTCTTTCGATTTTGTGGCGGCTGGTATTGGAGTACATGATATCGGCGAGGAGGAGAGAGATTTATATCAAATTGACGGTCAAGTTAGCTACACAAAAGATGTGTCGCGAAATATTATTTTGAGGGTAAATGATATTATTAGAAATACCCCGCCCGTATTTACCGATGTATCTTTTTATGGAATATCTTATGAAGGTGGACAAGCTGGTTGGGAGACGCAATTCTACAACGATAATAGTTTTGATTATTCATTTGGAAATTTTACTGATATATGTTTTAATAAAATAGATAAAACAACCGACCCATCATTTACCTATTATATTTGGGATACGTCATCCATACGCGATAACTCCGCGTTAGAATATCGTTTTGATTTTTCCGCGATTGACAATGAAGGCTTCGATATAAGCTTTGGTGTAAGCTACTTTACAGATACATCAATGACGATTACTCCTTATAACGAAAATAGGGAAATAATCGTTAGAACCAGCGGAAATCGTCACCTGAGTGAAATGGACACTTCATTTTCAATATATGCCGACGATAATGGTAATTTTAATGATGATTGCTGTTATAATAGAATAGAATTAAGATTCCATCCATTTTTATACAAGTTTAAGGAATTTAAATTCACAAATTGTGATGCTTCAGGAAGACTTGGTCCGTCATTAGTGGATTGTAGTAATTTTTACACTGATAGATATGATACTGGAGAGGAATCATACTCTCTAGACAATTGGTGGACGGACATATCATATTTAGACCAGTCATCCAAGAACGGTATACAGATATGGACGGTGCCTGCTACAGGGCAATACGATATTACAATCGCTGGGGCAGGCGGCGGTCGTTCGTATTCGGACAATGGAGAAAATCTGGAAGGGTACGGAGCTAGATTTGACACGAGTGCTATTCTCACTCGCGGAGATAAATATAGAATTCTAATAGGTCAAAAGGGTTATTTAGGTAGTAAAACTACAATTAGTACAACACTAGACACAGGATATTCTAATCATCTTCCCTATTCTTCTAGTGGCGGAGGAGCAACATTTTTGGTAAAAAATACCCCTTTATTAGATGAAAATATAGATAGTTTAAATGATATTAGTCATTTAATTATAGCGGTCGCTGGCGGCGGTAGTGGAGGAAGAACATGGACAAAAGATGACAATCCGGCAAGCAGAGATATTACTGATGCTTCTATTGACACGACATCACATAAATTTTTTGGAAATGCTGGATCATATAATGACGTCATAAGAAGCGGCATAGAGCCCGATGACGCTGCACCAGGACGGGGAGGGGCGGTCGGTCAGTCTATTGAGACAGGTGATATACAGTTTGGTGGCGGCGGTGGTGGCGGTGGTATAATTAGACCTGGAGGATTTGCCGGACACGACGGAGGTAACGCGGAATTTTTATCAGATAGTCTACTTCAAAATGTTGTAATAATGGAAACAGCTAAGTCATTTTTAAATGGCGGAACAGGGGGGGTCAATGCATTTTCACCGGGGTATGGGTCAGGTGGCGATGCGATTGGGGACGCAAAAGAGGGAGGGTTTGGTGGCGGGGGCGCTGGTGGCGAAGGTGGCTCTGGTGGTGGAGGAGGATATGCCGGTGGTGGTAGCGATGCGCATGGCGTAACAACTGGTGATAATATTAATCCTAATATTATATCATTTGCTGGTGGTGGTAGCTCTTATTATATAGAGAACAAAATATCTGACCCGTCACACAATAAACCCGCTATTCCTGGTTCGGACCAAGTAGATGGATATTTACATATTAGATTTAATCCATATAATAATTAGATTTAAATGTAGGTATTTAACTATTTTATTAATATATATGTCCTCTCACAGTACAACACGCAAGATGAGTCGTGATTCTGGTATAGATAACCCTCAAACACAAGCACGCAATAACATTGATACACTAGTAGTATTAGATACACTTGTAGCGGAGAACAGTGAACTAGGTGATATATCCTTAAATATTAGCATTGAAACTTCTAATTTTTTTGGCGACCTATCATTGCAAGAACGAGTGGTATCAAAACAGAATAATCTTGATACATTTGGCTCTTTATATCCAGGCAGTAAGATTAAAATATTGAATTCATTTTCGGCACCAATTGGATATTTTGATAAGGTGAGTGCTGGAGAAGCTTACATTGATATGTTTAAAACCGAAACTCTTCAAATTAATGAAATTGGCTCGGATGATAACAAAATTAATTTTGATAGACCAGACCTCTCCTTTAATAAAAGTATATATACTAATAACGGAATATTTAACGGAATATACGCACTACAAGACCATATTCAATTTGACGTTGATGTTTCTACAAACAATCCAATATCAGTTTCAGATGTTAATGTTAATAAATTACGAGGTCCTATTAAAATACAGGGAGATCTATCTTTACAGAATATTCAAAATGTTAGTGATATATCTCTAACCAATAACCTAGATATTAGTCTTTTAGATATTATTAATGTAGGTAGTTATAGTGGTACGAAAATTATTATACATTCAGACGCCTCTTTTAAAGAAATCAAGGCAAACAATTTTTATGTTAACAAGTTTACCCAGATTATTGCTCCTGTTAATAGTGATCTTTCTGTAAATGGTGATTTATCCGTAAATGGTGAAATTAAGTTAGCTAACTTAACGTCGTCGGGTATTATAAATATTCATAATGATGCGTCTTTTGAACACCTACACATAAAGGATGTATCGATTAATACTATTTCTACTATAACTCACGGCGGAACGATTTCAATAAAAGGAGACGTTTCTATAAATAATTCTAACGATTTAGACATTGAAATAGACCAAAAAGTTATTAATCGACTACAAACTGGCGATTTTAACGATCTTAATACTTTTACCAAAAGCGCGTTTTCGCTGGTTAAAAATGTTAGGTTGAATAATAACAAACTGACCGATCTATATTATGCTAATCCGAGAAATAATTACGGATACGTACGATTAGAAGATAATAGTATAAACGATATTTATTTTACAGACATTAGTTTATATGAATTGAGTTATAATAACACGGATTACTCTACAAATCCTGGTAAAAAATTAGGTAATGTTGGCGAGAACGAAACAACATTCATATTAAATGAATTGTCTTATAATGAAATTATCGATATTAGTATCGATATTAGTAGCAAAACAACGTATAAATTAAAAATGGAATATGGATTTGACGCAAAATATGCGACAACCGAGATAATTCCAAATATGAAGTTGGTGGTCAAGCCTTACAAGAGAGATATTAGTTATTTTTATAAAGGTCTCGATGAGGGGGAAGACCCTTCGGGTAGCGTTGGACCAACTTCTAATGAGAAGGATATTGAAATATTTCACGATGAATCGTATTGTTTTTCATTTTACTTCCAAACAAACACAAACAATGATATTTCAATGCTAATAACTTTATGTGACAATAAAAATGGAGACGATTCATATACGACAAATACATCAGGTAATAATATATCAAGAATTATAGACATTAGCTGTCGCGGACCAGATGGTCTAAATAATGATTTTGATGAGATATATAATAAATTTATTGTCTAATAATTTAATACTAACTTATCATTTCAAATAAAAACAGGTAAATAAGTATAATATACATATTTAGTGTATTTATATTATATAATGGGTACTCCAGATTGGAAAACTAACAATTCAATTGATTCCGGAAGTATATATTCATTAGATAGCGTCGATTGTAGAACGATTAAAAGTGATAAATCTGAATTTAATATATTGATTGTTCAAGATCTTTCGTTGTTTGAGCCTTATTCGGATATTAGTCTTACTGTTGCTAATATTTTAAAGGCGAAGGATATATCTGTTGACGAAATTGAATTAGAAAATCATATAGATACTGATGGAGTAATTGAATTTATTAAACCTATCGATGTAGTGAATGCAAGTATCCAAGAAATACGCGCGTATGATGGTTCATTTTCGTCAATTAGTGTTGAAAACAAACTCGTTTTTAGTGTTATTGAAGCAAAAACCGATAATGTAATTACTATAAATAGCGATGCTTCATTTTATAATAATATTCAGTCAAACGATATATGTGTAAATAAAATTAGTTATCGCAATGATAGCATTGACCAGCCTATTCGTTTTATGTGTGATGTTTCTATAAACAAATCGTTATATGTTGAAGATATTTCAGTGTCTCGCATAGAGACTTTTAATAATAGCGATTCGGTTGTTTTCAAAAGTGATGTAAGTATGGAAAATATTTTGCGTGCTTCTGACTTTAGCGCTGAAATATTAAGAGCAGGTGACTTATCTGTTAATAATATAAGCGGTTCAAACAACCACATTGAATTTATATCAGATATTTCCAATAATACTTCTATTTTGATTAATGAGGTTAGTTTGAACACGCTTCATGGAAATAACGGTAAGATAACTATTTTCAATAATCTACTTGTAGAAGAAAATTTAAAAATTGGAGGAGAATTGTCGCTGAATAATTTATATAGCGAAAATAAATATATTAATTTCCACGATAATACTGATTCGTCATATGGAATCGAACAGTCAGATATAAGTATAGACATAATTAACCCATCAGAACCACCGCATAATCCAGATATAGAATCAAGTAATGTTTTAATTATTAATGGCGATGTTTCGTTTAATTCAACTGTTGATTTAGATTGGGTTAACTCTGCGTTTAACGTTATCCCGAGCTACGATTCATTTAACCATATTTTAAGAAAGAATAGTGATTTTCCAGTTGGTTCGTTGGTTGAAATTATTAATACCGAACAATATACTCGAGGTATGGCATTTGTTTATATTAAAGTAGACGATGATTCATGGCATAAACTAGTAGCTTCAAATAACAATCCATGGTATACACAATTTACGCTATCATATGAGGGTTTTCATATGCTATTAAATCCTAGTTTTAACCAAGATATTTTGCATATTAGAAAAGGTGAATATATTGAATATCCACCTCAATCAATAACAGACTTATCGGTTGGTTTACAAGATTATTCCGATGATACAAATTTTGATACATATAATACAATTAAATTTTATGTAAAGAAAATTAAAAACGAAGAGAGTAATACTTATAATCTTAAAATAATAGTGAATGACGTTGAATTGGATAATATGACTTTACGAAGAAGAGAAAACGATAGGGTTGATGCGTTTGAATATACTCCTGCGTCTGATATTAGTTATATGGATAGTTTCAAGGATTTTAGTTATAATTATGGTGCTGGATGGGATGTTAGATTATCTTCGGGAATATTAGGCATTAATACTGACTTTCAGAGAGGTATCGAAAATACAGATCTTAGTAATTTAGATATAAAGGTTCCCATTAATAATGGTTTTGATTTATCATTTATTCTTGAAGTAAGAGATGATGCTACACAGACAGTAAATCCTAAATTAATATATATAACAAAAGTAAATGAGGTGCCCATCTGGAATCAATTTAAATTAGACCCATCAAACACAGTGATTTATTCACACAAGGGCACACAGCTAATAGACGATCCGAGGAAACACATTCGTACAGAATCAGCAGGTATGTATAATGATATAAGTTTTGATGTTAGTTATGATAACCCGAAAAATATTAACAATCATGATACTTCTTACTATAATTTGGATTTATCCGCTATTGATCCAGAAGGATTTGATGTTAGTTATTATATAGGAACTAAAATTGGCGATTTAAATGACTGGTCGTGGAATTGGTCCGCTGATAATAGCAATATGTTGAAAATAAAGGTCCCGGGAGCAAGAAAAAATGGTTTTGATTTATCGCTTGTTATTCTTGCTCATGATAATAATATTCCCGATGTTTCAAATCTAATACCCGACGATTTATATAGGAACGATGCCATAGAAACCTCTTATAATAGAACATTTATAACTTTTAGAAAACAAAATGCGCAGCCGATTTGGGAATATATAAAATTGGGCGTCTCGAACGAGGCGTTTAATGAAGAACTGGACCAATCATGGAATACAACTTCGTCTGAGAGTATAAGCGGAGCAGGTGATTTAACGAATCAGTTTTATTTATATTTTGAACCAAATAAGGATTATATTGTGAATGAGACTTCACAAGATTTATCCAGTTACTTTTTAGATTTATCCGCAACTGACGACGGAGAAGGATTTGATATTTCGTTTATTGTTATAAAGAATAGAGATATCTCATATAGCCATGTTTCCGTCGGAGCTAATTATGATTCTTCGAAAATACAAATCGATATTTCGTCGCTTCTTACTACAAGCCACCACGGCTTTGATACATCGTTGGTATTGATAAGTCAGGACGATTGGTATTATGATGTTAGCAGTATGGTTGGTGAACGGGTTCTTGACCATAGTAGAAACTATAATGAAAGAATCTTAAATTTTAAACATATATCATCACAAATATTGCAGGATATTTCCTATGGTTACGTAGACGTAAATAAGAGTATAAATGAAATATCTTATACTAACATTGAAAATAAGTATGTAGCATATTATTCGAAAAATAATTTTCAAGATATGTCACTAATACTACACTTTAATGATGATGATTTACAGGTAAGCTTTTCGGATTTGTCACTAACTAACAAGGCATTCACAAACTATGATATAAGTTTAATAAATAGAAATGGAGACCTGATTATAGATATATCAGGATTAACCGAAGTCGACAGCGAGAACAAAGGTTATACCGATATTTCTTTTGATTTGTTATTTAAACACGTTTTTAAATATAAATTTTTAATAGAGAATTATTATATGTCTTTAGGTTACGGAAATTTTAGCGATGTATCCGCAGAGAATATTAAAGTGTTAGGCGACATCAGCACGGATAGCAACGGTGAGCTCGTCGGCGGCGCCAACCTGTATGTGGGCGGCGACGCGAGCCTCAACCAGAACCTCTACGTGGTTGGCGACATCAGCGCGGATAGCAACCTGTATGTGGGCGGCGACGCGAGTCTCAACCAGAAGCTCTGTGTGGTTGGCGACATCAGCGCCGACGCTAACCTGTATGTAGGCGGCGACGCGAGCCTCTACCAGAAGCTCTACGTGGTTGGCGACATCAGCGCCGATGCTAACCTGT
>CERI01042906.1_pt1 | contig 12787 bp, 9 predicted proteins | sample 350261 | NCBI WGS metagenome assembly CERI01 (sample SAMEA2620979, study PRJEB7988) | marine metagenome | isolation source: saline water (ENVO:00002010), including
AGAATGGAGCCAGGGGGCGGACAGAACCTGGACGCCGGAGGGGCCTCCCGATCTCCCCGCTATCTCGCCGGCGACCGTTACACACTAAGTTAAAAGTTACGAGTTACAAGTTACACTTATAAGTTACGGCGTGACGGTTCGGCACCGCGCCGACCTTCCGCCCCTGGGTCGGCGCGGAGCCACCGAGATTGGGGGTCCAAAGCCCACATGGTCCAAAACCCATCGAGCACCCCCTACTTTTTGTGAGCCATGTGTGTCTGGTTGCGTTGCTGTTCTGTCGTTGGTCGTGGACTGTGGGTGGTGGAAGGTGGTGGGGTGCAAGCCCCTTCCATTCCCAAGTTTTTGTCCTGAGAATTTTTCAGAAACGGAAAGTTACAAACCAAAGTTACCTGAGCACGGTGCTCAGGTAACTTTTTTCTAACTTTTGCCGGGAACTGCTCTGGACTCATCGACCGCTTCATCCGGGACGAGCTCCATGCTGCCAGCCCAGGTCCATTGCGCATGCAGCGCGCTCGCGAGCGAGTATAGCAACGCTACGCGGCGGCACGTCTCTCGGCGTCGCCGCCGCCGCGGACAGGTACACTCGCGTGCCGAGATTGACGTCGACGAACATCTCCTGCATCCGGACCAGGCCAGCGAGCATCACACAGACGGGTCCACCAAAAAGGCCGGCTCCAAAGAGGAATAAGAAGGCGAATCCGGTAGCAACTTCCAGAGGAGCCCAGAAGGGCGAGCCGTGGTCTTGGCGCATCTCCTCCACAAGCTCCGCCACTGCGTCCCACACGTCGGACCAGCAAAGGAGAATTCCTACCACAGCCAAAACGACGAGAAGTAGGCAGGCGGCGAGCCAGAGGGTTTTAAAGACTGCAGTGAGTGTGTAGAATGCAGTAAGCACCGCCAGAAGCACGAGGGTTGCGAGTAGAGCGCGAACGTGGCCTTGCTTGTTGGATCGCCACTGTCTGTCTCGACCACGCGATTCGTGCATCTTCCTCCACACATACCAGGTGAAGGCGACTCCCAGCGCATGGGGAAGCAGAATCACGGCGAACATGCTGACCAGGTATTCGTCCCCGACACATTTCCGCTCAGACTCGCCACACACCCGCACCTGGGACACCACGAGGTGTAGGAGCATCTCCAGCGCGGACGCGACAAAGAACACAACTGCGAGGTAGTACAGCACACCGCGCAGGTATAGCCCGGGCTTCTGTCCCTTTGCGATCCAGACTGCCCGCGAGGAAAGCGAAGTCGTACTTCCCAGGCAACGCCTCAGTTCGCTGTGGGCGAGGATTACCACAGGAGCGAGGAAGAGGCAGAGCCGCCAGGTCCAGTCGAGACCCGTCCAGGCGGAGCCGTGGTTCTTCAAAATGAACAGAGGAAACGAAAGCAGCTCCACAAAGGTGAAGGACTCGCCGAGGCCGACCACCGGAGCCCATACGATCGGCTTCCCATCTGACCGGTTCTTGAAGTCGACGAGGCGGATGGTGAAGTGCTGCTGCGGACAGAGGCTGGGGCTGAGAAGCGCCGCGCTGAACTTGCGGTTGTCCTTGTGGAATGCGCTGCGGTACACCGTTTGTGTGAAGGGCTCCACGACCGCTGATTGGTAGCCCGAGATGGCCGCGGGGCTGGCCACGATGGGGTCGCGGGTCATGCAGCCCCCACAGCCCACGTACAACGCGTAGGTGCTTGGGTCCACGGAGTCGCGGAAAACTGCGTCAAAGTCGATGATCTCGCTGCCGTTGATGTCAAAGGGCTCAGAGTAGCTCTTTACGTGGAATTCGAGACCCCCACTTCCCTGCATGTAAATCACCTGCGAGGTTTTGTGGCTGTGTGGTGGCGTGCAGCAATTCTCTCTGCACCCGCCGTAGGTGGGGACGTGTCCCGGAAGCAGACCCCCCAGAAAAAGCATGCTTTAAACAGGCTGTAGGTTCACTCTGCTTGCTGTGTTGCATTAGCTGCATATCGCAGCGGCGCGCTGTCTGTCCGCGCGACGGCTAGCATGTTGTGGTCCAAAACGCACATGATCCAACCCCCATCGAGGACCCCTACCACTCCCCACCACAGCTCTGCGCTCTCGATTGACAAGTCGAGACTCGTTCTGTGCACGCCCATTGGCACGACTGCGAGGCAGATGCGAATGACGGTCTCGTGTGTCTCCCGCCGAGCGATGCGGAGCTGCCGAGCTCGGGTGTCCAAACCCCACATGACCCAAAACCCATCGAGCACCCCCTACTGCGCACATCGAGCTCCCCACAACGGAGCAGCAGAGCTCTTCTCGAGGCGATGGCATCCAGCCGCACACTTTAAGAATGCTGCGTGAAGCTGACGTAGAAGGAGGCCACCATCATGCTTGCCAGGCAGACGCAACTGCCCGCCGACATCGCCATGTTGAATGCGTGCGTGCCTTTGAACTCCGCGGACGACGACAAAACGACACACGAGAACGCCGACATGAGCGCAAGCGCGTTGACACCGAGGAGCAAGCCGCCCACCACAGGCGACAACACAGGGTAATCCCCCACTTGAACAAACGCGTACACCAGCGTATGGATCACCACGAGTGCCACCACCGCTCCGTATTGAAAAGGAGCGTCGTAGAAGATCATCTCGAGATTCTCGTTTGCGGTGTGGTCAACCTCATAGTACGCAAGTGTCGACAGGACGATGGCGGCGACCCACAAGAGGGCGTGGATACAGGCCACGGGAACGTACTGGCCGAGCGTGCCCCCGGGCGCCAAAACGCTTGGCCACAAGGACCCCATGGACGTATCCGTCGGCTTGGTATTCGTCGTCTTGGGAGCTGGCATGCCATGCCGCGTGCAGTTGATGTAGAAGGAGACCACCATCATGCTTGCCAGGCAGACGCAACTGCCCGCCGCCACCGCCAGGTTGAATGCATGCGTGTCTTTGAACTGCACGGACGACGATATAACGACAACCGAGAACACCGACATGATCGCAAGCGCGTTGACACCGAGGAGCAAGCCGCCCGCCACAGGCGCGGGGTACAGATTCGAGCACGTTGCCGGAAAGAAGAGCGAGAAGAGCGCCACGGCAGCCACCGCCCCCCCGCACGCGAAAGGAGCTAGGAGGAACATCGATTTGACATCCTCGTCTGTGATTTTGGCTTTAGCCTCTTCGTACGCGCACACCCCCAGGACGATGGAGGCGACCCACAAGAGGACGTGGACACCGCCCACGAAAAAGTACCAGCCTCGCGAGCCCCCGGGCGCAACGACGTCCACGGGCATGGTGTTGCCACCCTTGGGTTTAGTAGAGGGGTCGCCGACGACGGCGATAAACATCTGACTGTCGGTGCGTGGTGTATCGCCGTGGTCTTTCTCACCACCTTTGTGTCGACAGCTGCTGCTTATCCACGCGGCGCCGACCGCGCGCGGTCGGCGCGCGGTCGGCGCGGAGGCTGCCGAAAGCAGAGCGCGGGTGCTCGCATATGCTCCGCGTTTGTGGTACTGGGGTGTGGTGAACACGTTCCATAATGTTTGCAGTCTCGCCCGCGCCCCTTGGTCGGCGTGCGGAGCTTTGGGTCGGAGCGGAGCAAGAGTGCATGGTGCCAGTGGAGCAGCACCCGCTGGGACGCGGGCGCAAAGGCAAAAAGTACAACGTCTATGACCGCGTGGAGCCGCTCATAGACTGCATAAGCGATCTCCACAAAGATGTGTCGCGGCTGAGAGGCTGGGCGGTGGTCGCGCGCGGGCTGCGCAATTGCGCGACGGACCGGGTAGACACCGAGACAGTCCCACGCGACCATACTGGACCTCCTGTTCTTTGTGTGGCATGTGGCACGACGGACCCTTCCAAACTCAAGGTCGACGGCGAATCCTTCCTGGTGTGCGAGTGCGGCACTGTAAACGGCAGGTCCGGGTTTGGTAACGACTACGCGGAGGCGAGGGACCCCCAGAAGCGGCGCGCCGAGCCGTGCGCGCCCTCCGTCCCCGGCGGCCGGATGCGCGCTTCCTCCGTTGTGCCCGAGGCGGAGCAGCGCAGGTGCGGCATGGGAGCAGCAGTGCACATCTGCGGGCGCTCGACTGCCGTCTCCGAGTCGAGCCTGCCACCGAAGATCGAGTCGAAGCTGCAGAGCGCAGTCGAGCACATTAACAGACTCGCCTCCAGGATGAGTCCCATAGACCAAGAGGTCGTTGCCGAGATCCGTCGCACCGCCGGCCGCGTGGTGCAACTTTCACACGAGCATTCAAGGCACTGCTGCAAGGCCAACTGTACTCTGACAATCTGCGACAAGCCTCCGCAAGTCATCGCAGCCAAGTGCTTCATCTTCTGTGTCGAGAAGCTGTGCTCCGGCGAGGGTGTGAGCGGCGTTAGCAAGCAGACGCTGGCCAGCCTGCACCAGCGCGTGCGCACAGAGCACGTATTTAGTCTGCGCGACAACAACGTGCAGCACGAGAGCTGCGCGGCCGCCATCGCGACCATCGACGCGGAGGACTTTGTGCTGACCAGGCCCTGCGCGCACGTCAAGCACGGGAAGCGCGAAAGGGACGACGAGTCGAAGAAGGTCTCTCTCAAGCGCGTTTCCAGCGGCGGCCTCGACGGGGTGGTGCGGGCCTCCAAACTGACGTGCCTCCGCAACGCAATCGCCGACTCGGACTTTGGCTTCGAACCCGGGGTCGGCGCGGCGGCCATACGCCTGCTCACGTGCAACGGGCTGGCCGCCGCGATAAAGTCCGGAACCGCCATCCCACACGGCCTCGGGGACTCGGCGGCTGCCTACCTCCTCATGCGCGCAGTGGCACAGCGCGAGGGAGGCGCTTGTAGCGCCTCTCCGCCTACCTGTGTCGACCTCGCCGACATCGACGTGGACGGCGTCGTCGCCGCCGTCTGCGCTCTGCTCCCAGAGGAAAGCGCAGAGGAGGATGACGAGATGCTCTTCTGAGGAAACAGGCACGCTTTTGTTTTAGACTTGTAGTTTGAGACAAGGGCGCGACTCTATGTCTCAGCTGCCCAGCGCATGGCGCGTGGGTCCCACTGCTCGCACTCCTTGTGGCGAGCTTTTCAAACCCGCTGCATCTCGACGGGGAGCCTTGCGGCTAGGTCCCCGAACAATGCTCTGCCCACGCCCTGTGTCTGCGCGGCGTCTGAGAAGACGTCAAACGGCGTACTGAGCGAAAGCAGGCGTGCAGGCGCAGTAAGCTCGTGTATTGCTCTCTCGAATGCAAGCTCCAGCTGCCTCGATTTGTACTTTCCTGTGTGCAGCGCGATGCTCTTAGGTCGTAGACTCTCTATCGTGATCTTGAATGCATCCTTGAACGATGCGCTGGTGACGGCAAAGTCCACCCACACGAAGTCTCCGCCGCCACTCCCGCATCTGATTTCAGTCCTTCCATATCCGCTTTGCAAGGGGTTCCACTTTCCTTCATGCCATGTTGAGAGACTCGTTAAAAGCTTGTATAATTCGTCCGGGCCCATCTTTCCACTCCCCGGCTTGCAGACCACCTCGAAATTGTAGAAACCGAGTGAAGGGATCAGCACTCCGAGAAGAGGCGGGAATTCGAGCGGAGAAAAGATGTTTGCCTCGCTGAGGAGGGAAACGCCTTTCCAACTCTCTGGATCCGTTTCAAAGCAGCCTCCAGCCAATCTACACGTGTCTGCTTGTGCGGCTCTCGCATCTTTACTGCAGTCGTGCTCGTCGATGTGGTCTTCTTCAACGAGGCAGAGTGTGCCGACTTTCTTATGCTTCGGCCATTTCTTCGAGCTTCCGTCAAACTCCGTCCACCGAATACCCAGTGCAAGCTTTGGGAGCGCCCTTCCGATGAAGAGAACTCGCAGGACGGCGCTCTCCTCCATCCACTCCACACAGTTCGCTCGGGCGGCGGGCGGTGGAGCTCCCATGTCGATTGTGCAAAGCTGCTTGCCGACGATAACATTAGGAGCCAGCGTGTTTCCCGACTCGATACCCTTCAAAGTTCCCGGTAGAGTAGGCTTTCTAAACCCGAGTGCGATGATGACGTACCTCCCATCCGAATAATCGAATCGCCTTCTAATCTCCATGTACACGGGTACTTTTGGCTGGACCCTGTCGATGGCATGGTCCTCTAGTGCTTTATCGTCAACGAACTGGAGTGTCTTTCCATCCTGCATGTCGTACAGCTCTACAAAGCAAAGGCCTTTGGAGGATGGGTTTCCGGCCGGTCCTCCGTTTCCATGCCCCGAGCATGCAAACCATGCACCGAGCGAAATTGTTGAAATCGAAGGGTGGGACCAAAACGTGGGCGTCCTTCCCGCTCTTGCCTTGAGCCTCTCTCTTCTGCTCCCCCCTCCACTTTCAACGAAAAGCCCCTCCATTAGCTTGCTGGCTTGGTGTATCGTTGTGCCGGCATAGAAGACAAGGTACTTTGCTGGATCGACTGCATATTCGGCAGTGGCAAGCCCAACAAGGTTATGCGTGTATATGCGGTTGCGCTCGGACGAAGAAGGAGCCCCTTGGCGCCAAGACCAGTATCCAAATCCACTCCCCACTACCGACACACTTTTCTGCACAAGCCAATCTTTCTCTCCCTTTCCGGATTTGACTCGGGGTGCTTCGAGTGCGTCGAGCATCTCCTGCCTGTTCGACGGGGCGTCTCTGATCGGAAGCAAGCATGGCCAGTCTCCGGACATGGCGGCTGCGGCAAAGGCGCGCGAGTTGCCGCTTACGATTGTGAATATGAGAAGCAGGCCGATCAATGTGCACTTCCCGACGGTTCCTTCAAGCTCAACGAGCAGCACCACGATGTATGCCACCAGTAAAGAGAATGCCACCGGCTGCCACCCCCACGTCAGGCACAACTGAAGCTTGTATCCTCTCTGCAGGATGCAAAGCATTGCTGCTGTCGCTATGACACTTGCACATTCGAAATTACTAATGCACCGACGCCCCAAGGTGAAGATGCTGTGCTCACTCCTGATGACGTCTGGTGTGCTGCAGGAGTCTCGGCTTTTTAGTGTCGCGATCGAGCGCCGCCTGAACCACCTCCCCATCCTCACGCTGCGAGCGAGAACGAAGGGGGCGCTGGATATGGAGACGGCGAGGTCCATACTTGACACGTCGGCCAAATTTCTTAACACCAACGAGGAGTTCAACAGCCTGTGGGACATCAGAGAGGCAAGCGTGCCGTCCGTGGAGGTGACATGGGCATGCATCAACTGGGTGGTAAAAAAAACAAAGCAGCTAAGAAAGCAGAACAAGCGCATGGCGGTGTTGGTGCCCGACTCGCCCCCTTTGCGCCGCATCGCCCAGTTGGCTCTCAAAGTGGCAGCAGTGAGATGTCCATCGTTGATAACTGCAAACGAAACCGAGGCTCTAGCATTCATTGATGCCCATTCGGGATCCTCGGTGGGTGTGCCGTGAGGTGTTATAATAAGGGGGGTGCGCTTCTAGAATGTTGCGGGTCGTTCGGGGTTGAAAACAGACACTGTGGTCAAACACTGTCCTAGCACGTTCTACACGCGTCTGCTGTTAATAGACACAATTCACGCGTCGGCAGCAGCGGCAGTACATGTCGCTGCGCCGGGGCACTTCCACTGTGTCTTTGACGCCGTCGCTGGTGGCTCTGAGCTTGGACCCATCGTACGAACAACAGGCCGACATGCCAAGCCGGATCAATACGCGTCTCAGCTGACCCTTGCAAATGTCAGAATGGCGGATCTGCCCATTCGGTTCTTCTTTGACGATGGGTATCCTAAAACCAGGGGCATCAATTGCGACCCGTCCTATCGTGATGATCCTTCTTCGGTAACAAACTACTACGCCATGCTTGTGAGCAGGGTGCGAACCGTTGCCTCGAGCCCCCACACTTCTGCACAAATCTCGACACATCTGTCACGCGCCCCTGCCCTGCACAAATCTCGCACGCACACCAGCCTGCTCTCACCTGCGCCGGTGCGCGTTTTGGCATGTCTCGCCTACTTCTGCGTCTTCCACGCGAGCGGGTGACACTTGGATGCACCGCAGTCGTTACGGCGTCATCTTTCAGTAATAATAAAACGGCCTACAATGAACAGATCTTCTCGTGGTTTACCTTGAGGTCAATGCCTGCACGGGGCTATTCCCAGCTCTGGAATAGGGCGTGGAACTCGGTCATGACGCACCACGACAACCGTGTTCCATTGCATGACGCATCCCGGTTTCGTTATCGGGAGTTCGTGTGCTACGAGGACCTGCTCGCGCTGCCACTGTACGTTGTTGTGTACACCAGGCTTCAGAAGTACGATCCGGGATCGTACATGCGGCGGTTTGACGTTGGCACGGCGGACACCGATGATCCGCTGTTTTGCCCGATGGATCCACTCCCAGCGCCCGCCTGACAAAACTGGGCCCGTCGCGGTGTAAAGCAGCGGGGCGAGCGGGGCACCGCGCGGCGCGCAAGTCGACCAAGGCCGCCGCTATTCTGCAATAAGAAGGCGTCGCTAAGCGCACCGCCAATGGATATGATCCGGCGTGGTGTGCCGCCTATGCGACTCAGTGCTCTTGCCGCAGCGGCGAATGCCGAGGACAGAGAAGATGGCAAGGCAATTGACTTTTCGGCAGCTGGGCTGTATCTTCCAGGAGCTCAAACAATCGTGGCTACGACGACATCGGCGTGCGTCTCCGTTCTCGCTTGCTGGCTTGTTCCACTGGATGCCATCTCAGCGGTTCGTACGCTCGCGCTGACGGCTACGGCTGGAGTCGTGATCATCCGCAAACCGATTAAGATCGGCCACACAAAGGGCGTTAACACGATCTTCTCCGCGCTTCGGCCGTGTTGTCTTCTATACGTTTCGTGTTTGGTGCTCGAGCAGCTCGTGCATACTTGTGTGCGCGACGAAGAATTGACGTACGAGCACGGCTTCTGGCGCCGCCTGATCTACCATTTTGCGATGACCACGATGACGATCGCGGGGTTCATGAGAGCAAGGTCGCCGCGGGCGGAGCACGACCTGCCCTTCCTGCTCTCCACCGGCGCCCTGCTCGTGGTCGCCTTGCTCCCGCCACCGGCGCTCGCGCTGAGCGGGCCTCTCTGCTCGCCGCCTACCCTGATGGCCGCCGGGGAACGCGTGCTGCGCGCTTTTCTATTCGCGGTGGTCTACGTGGTGCTGGTTTACGCCTCCGCGCCCATCTCCAACAACCTCGCCGACACGCTCGTCTGCATCGCACGCTCTGCAACCGCCAGCGCGTGGGTTCTCGGAGCCATCGTCTTCTCGCTGCCGCTCGCCCTCGCGCAGATGTGCCTCGTGCTCTACTGCAGCTTCGCTGCCTCCAACACCCAGTACGACTCCGTCGAGGTCGACGTGGAGAGCGCCACAAAGTCCGAGACCGCGGCCGCTCTCCAGCCGCGCGCGCTCTCGCCGACCATGAGTGTGCTGAGCGCACACGACGAGGAGGCGACCGCGATCGCGACCTCCAGGCTGGGAAGGCCGGTCTCGTTTCAGCCAATCGGAGCGGGGCTCACCTTCTCCCTCGCTCTGCCCCAGAACGGATCCCTTGAGCTATCGGAAGCACGAATCGCGGAAATTGCAGCGTCAATGTAGCCAGACTGCGCATCTCCGAGGATACGCGTTAGGTGTCCCTGAGGAGGGCCCGCACATCACGTTCCGGTATGGCAGTCCCCAGTCGAGCTCTCCGCCGGCAGCGGCCGTAGCGAGACGAGTTCACATATTACACTAGGTGCGCTCTAGTATTGAGCAGCGCCAGGGGTCCGGCGGAGACAGCACGCGGCTACTGCTGGCGTCAATTGCAGGGACATGCAGAACGCTCTGGTGGAAGAGGCGCTGCCGGGTCTGCGCGACAGCGCCTCGTCCCTGCGGGAAGCGGGCAGGGCCATCCTCTCCAGAACCTCGGTATCGGCAGGCGCCGGTGATTCCCTGGCTGTTGAGCGTGAATCTCATGGATCGGGTAGCCCAGGCAATGGCGACTTGGCAGCGAAAGGCGTTAGGGGGCACGCTTACGCCATTGTTTCGACCATCAATGTGCCCGAGTTCAACAGACTGCTTGAGGACGGAACAAAGCTCATCTCTGCTTTCGGTGCGTCGGTGGCGCGCCTGAGTTACCACCCAGGCCTCTCCCTTCCAACACGCGTTTCGCTCGCGCCAATTCTCGTGGACTGGGATCTAGAACCTGCTATCTCGTTACTGGACAACATTAATGCTCGTATCGATGAGAGCACTCCTGACTCTGACAACCTTCTTTCGCTTGAAAAAACCGAAGTCTCGGAACTTCTGCAAATGCTTGAACCCACTTTGCCGCCACGGGTGGCCTACCACATGCGCGTCACATATCCCAGATTCCGGATCGAGGTCCGCCGTCGCATATTGGACGGAACGGGGATGCAGTGGGCGTTGTCCTCGTGCATGTCTGCAATATCTGGACCGGGAGCAGACATACTCTTCTGTTGCGCTGTACAAAATAAAACTACAACATACGTCCTGGTGGCGACCGTGGTGCCCCATACCTCCGATTTAGAACCCATCGATGCAATGAATGACACGAAATCCAACGAGTATGCAGGCAGGCTGGTTGCTGCCGCATCCAGGCTTGCTGCACTGGGCTTGGTCCACATGGACCTGGTCGAGTCCTCGGTCTTCTCGAAGTACAAAGGCGACCTGGTCGTTCTGAAGCACGCCGTGGATGACTGCAAGTTGCTTTCGCTGTCGGCCCCCGGGGGGTCGATTGGCGGGGCGCAGTGGCTGGAGCTTCTGACACTGGCTGAGGTTGTGTCGAGCAGATTCCGCGCGGGCAAGAAGGGTATCGAGTCAGGTGAACACATCGGAAAAAGTAACATCTTCGCCATTCAGAACTCCAGCCTGGTGCAGAGGTTTGTTGCGCTTGCAACGATGCCGAGCATCAATTCTCCTTCAGATGTGACCAGCATGCTACAGCTCCTCTCGGCCAAGTTTGACGAGCTGCAGGTCGTCCGTAACAAAAGGGCGACACGCGTGGAGCGGACATCGCCGGCCTCGTCTGATGGCGCTTCCCCTGACCCCACCGCGCAATTGTCCGCCTCTGCGATGCGGAATAAGAAAAGAGACGGGGTTCTCGACGCACTTCGCCGATACTACGTGAATCCTAGGCAGTCGTGGAAATACCCCAGCGACAACAGCCCGGAGCAGTTCACGGCAGACAGGAAGACGGATCCTTCCAGCACCAACTCCATTATCATCAATCCATCCACGCTGCTGCAAGACGTCCAGGCCGAGCTCACGGGGCCGTGGCACAAAGAGCCCGATGGGTCAGAGTTTCAACTCACGCACACGGAAGCATTTGTCTTGGCGATCTGTGCCATGGACAGCGATGAAAGCAACGAGGACGTACAGGCAATCTTGAATGTGACCCAAGCAGCTGCAACTCAAAACTTGGGATCACTAGTGACGTACCAGGTATTGAGAAATGCGATCTACGCAATGTCGACTCCATGGCCGGAGCTGCTCGAATTGTGCATCAGGTTGGAGGATGTCTTCACCGACACGGATCTGTACGATGATCACGAGCTTGCCGTGAACGCGTATAAGGAGAAGAATGAGGGCATCGCAAGCTTTCTGTTCAACTATGACCTCGCTGACATTTTGACCGTACAGGGACGCAAAAAGATTGCAGAAATAGTGAAAACGCAAGCGAAGAAGAGAGCGAGTGACCAGGAGGCGTTCCGCAAGAACAAGGAGGAACAGGAGAAGGTTCAAGCTTTGAAACTGCAAATAGAGAAGGAAGATGCCCTTCTGTACGAAAAGATGCAGTGGATGTGGCAAGAGCCTCTCGCCATCGAAGAATCTATCAGGCGGCTCAGTACGCTCACAGGCACCTTTACCTCTACCTTGAAAACGGGAGCAAAACAAGAAACTGCACACTTACTGGGATACAACCGCCTCAATATAAGCGGGTTTGAGCGTGTTCTACTGGCGCTCAATACGTGGGAGCAACCTTTGCCACCACCCTCGCTGCCGCCGTCTCCGCTGCCGCCGCCTCCGCTGCCGCCGCCTCCGCCGCCGCCGCCGCCGCCGCCGCCGCCGCCGCCGCCGCCGGCGGCGCCCGGGAGGCCGCCCGAGGGGGTGACGGATCCCAATGGAGCCGGCAGAAGTGAACTGATGGATGCGATCACGAAGGGACGCCGGCTTAGAAAAGTCAACCCTTCGGACACCACAAGCGGACAAGAAGGGAGTGGCAACGAGAAGGAAGAGAAAGAGGAGGGGGTTGACAATGTTCAACTTCGTGTAAAGAGCATACCAAAAGAGTACGATTTTAAGGAGATGTTTGGGGACAATGCGTGGCATCTCGTGGACATGCCTTGGCTGATCCGCGTAGTGCACCACCGCGTCAACGACTTGATGCGCAAAAACATGAAGATTTTCTTTGACGCGAAACAGCAGAAAGCGATGATCTCTCAGATCAATAAATGGTACGAGAAGGCGACTGCAGGCGACATGGGGGTAACCGGCAAGCAGTGGAGCACACGTGATCGGAGGTTCGCTCAGACTGCGTTTAAGAACGTTACCATCCAACAAGTCAAAGACCTCGGCCTGGTGAAGAATGCATCGAGCGTTCTTCCTCGATTGCAATGGCCCGACGCAGCCAGGATTGCGAGAGAAAGGCTTTTGTACAGTGTACTGGCTGAAGGGATCAATGAAGCACCAGTCAGTGTGAAGATCAACGACAGCTGGAAACCGGAGTGGCGGCTTCCAGAATTATCCGACGAGGACAAGGACTACAGAGCCACCAATTTGTGGACGCTGTTCGAGACCGACTTCCAGCGCCTCCCATTCGTCGGCAGAATCGGCCTCGCGCCGCTGCCGCCGCCTCCGCTGCCGC
>CERI01074872.1_pt1 | contig 12786 bp, 15 predicted proteins | sample 350261 | NCBI WGS metagenome assembly CERI01 (sample SAMEA2620979, study PRJEB7988) | marine metagenome | isolation source: saline water (ENVO:00002010), including
CTGAAAAAGTCAGTAAGGATGGTAAGGGGTTTCAGTTTTTTACGATTTTAGTATGAAGTATGGTAACAACTATTCATAATAAAAAAATGGCTCAGTAAGGACCGTCACGTTTTTTTGACATTTTAATTTTGTTACGATAACAAGTAACAAATATGTAAATGAAAAAACAGGTCAGTAAGGATGGTAAGGGTTTTTTAAAATATTATATTTGTTATGATACTAAATAACAAACATAATAATAATAATAAAAGTCAGTAAGGATGGTAACAATTATTGTCCAGATGTATCTTGAATCTTTTTTATAAGGTCAGTATTATAAATAAAATTACCTTTAGGTTTATATGTATTAATATCTTTGAATGTAACATTATTTTTTTTCTTTATACTAATATTTTTATCTTTTAATAATAATTCATTAGGATTATCTGAAATTTTTTTATCTTTGTTTTTTGAACGAAGTTGTTCACCAAATCCATTAATAGAAATACCTGTTTTTTTCTTATAATCTTTTCTTTGTTGTGGAGGTATATAATGATTCCAAGAAATAAATAATAAATTAGGGTTTGTATATTTAACCATAAATCCATTATCCTTTAATTTACTAATAACATACGCAGTACAAGCACCACAATCATATCTAGGTGTTCCTAAAATAAATTCAGGAATTACAAAGGCGCAAAAGCATAGAGAATTACGTTGCCTAGATGTATGTTTAATTTTATCGTGAATTCTTTTTAATATTCTATTAAAAATTTTAATTTTATTATCTTGTATTATTTTTTTTCTTTGATATAATTCGTCTAGATTAATTTTACCATTATAATCATCGTCATTCATAATACATACAATTAAGATAAAAATTTAAATAAAAAAACGGATTTAATAATATATATGTATAAAAATTTAGTAATATCATCAGGAGGATTATATTTATTATCAGCAATAGGAACAATAACTAGATTATTAAAACTAAAAATAATAAATAATGATAAAATAGAAAATATATATGGCACATCAGCAGGCGGAGTAGTAGGATTATTATTATGTTTAAAAATAGATTGGGAATTATTTGAAGAATATGTTATAAATAGACCTTTACCAGATGAATTTCAATTAAGTATGAATAATATATTCGAGTATATGGAGTCAAAAGGGTTTATAGGGAGAGAAGTGTATGATGTTATATTAAAATCAGTGTTTAAAATGAAAGGATTAAAATATGAAATAACTTTTAGACAATTATATGAGTATAGTAATATAAAACTTAATGTGTTTGCATTGAATTTTAATACTTTTAAAAATGAAGTATTTAATTATGAATTAACACCAGATTATCCTGTAATAGATGCAGTATATATGTCAGCTACGTTTCCGTTTGTATTTAAACCAATATATTATAATAATTCATATTATATTGATGGTGGTGTTGAAAATGATTATCCAATTGACGAATGTTTAAAAAAATGTAAAAATGAAGAAACATTAGGAATAAATATAAAATATCCAAAAAATTATCTAAGTGAATTAGAATTAGATATATCACATAACGCAATAGATTATTGTATAAAAATGATAAGAAAATTGATAGAATTAAATAAAAAAACAAATAATAATAAAAACATTCTTGAAAATGAAATAATAATAAGAATGAATTCAATAGATAGTTTAATGGACTTAACTAGTAACGAAACAAGAAGAAATTTAATAAATTTGGGAAAAAATAGTATAGATGAGTATATATCAAATAAATATGTTAAAAACGATTAACCTGATTTATTAACTACTACTTGCTTAATAAAATCAACCAATGATGTATATGATGGTTCTGCTTCATATTCAACTATTTGGTCTTCTATTTTTAAATAAATAGAAGGATATCCATCTATTTTCTTCTTTATATCTTTAGCTCCAGATAAATACATTTTTTCAAAATGTTCAATAGATTTAGCATCCGTATCTCCATTAATTTCTACGTATTTTAAAATATAATCAGAACCATCTGGTTTTTCACCATCTGGGTATGTTTCTTTTAATTTTTTCCAAGGACCACTAGTTGAATTATCGCCTCTTAATTTTTTAGAATAAGGACACCAATCAGCATAAAATAAATATAATTCAGCTTTTAATGAAAACGATGAAGCAGGACCAGAAGGTTGACCAGGACCAGAAGCTTGACCGGGACCATCGCCCTCGCCAATACCCGTAGAGTCTCCACCCGAGTCACCACCACCACCGCCACCGCCACCACCAGGTTTTTGTTGTCCGGTTCCAGAACCAAACATTCCACCACCTTTTTGAGCATATTCATTATTAGCTATATAAGTAGAACTTAATGAAGGTTGAACAAAATAAGTAAAAATTAAAAAAGCAATTCCTAAAAATATAGCAATTAATACAATAATAATAAACATATTATTATTTTTTACCCAATTTTTAAATTGATTACCACTTTCTTGTAAAAAAGTAGGCATACCGCCAGTTTGTTGTGCTTCCATATAATTTATCTAAACAATTATCTATAAACAATTAAACGAATATACTTAAATATATATCATTTTTATAAATTAATGTATATTAGAAATTATAAAGGAGAATTGGTAAAAATTAATTTATCTAAAATTAATAATGAAAAGGAATTAGTAAATAAATTATGGAAAATTCAATATAATAAGACCGTAAAGGATAATAAAGATCATATAAATGAAATAAAACAATATATTCTAGGAGAAGAAATATATGGATAATTTTTTTTCTAAAATAATATTAGTATGGCAACGCGTAAAAAAAGAAAACAACGAAAAAATACTACTTATAAAAAAGAAGATTTTGATAGTAACGATGGAATGTTAACAACTGTATGGGGACCTAGTTTATGGCATTCATTACACGTGATATCATTTAATTATCCAGTTAAACCAACACGAAAAGATAAAAAAAATTATAAACGATTCATTATGAGTTTGAAATATATATTACCCTGTGGAAAGTGTAGGAAAAACTTATCAAAAAATTTTAAAAAGGTTCCGTTAAATAATAAAGCGTTAAAAAATCGTCAAAATTTTTCACGATGGATGTATGAATTACACGAACAAATAAATTATATGTTAGGGAAAAAATCAGGATTAAGTTATCAAGACGTAAGAGAAAGATATGAACATTTTAGAGCAAGATGTTCGCAACCAATTGATACAAAAATAATGATAGTAAAAAAAGTAAAAAGGAAAAGAAAAACTAGAAAAGAAAAAAGAAAAGAAAAAGAACAAGGTTGTACAGAACCTTTATTTGGTGAAAAATCAAAATGTATAATTAAAATAGTTCCAAAGAAAGAAAAAACACCAACCTTTCAAATTGATAAAAAATGTATAAAAACAAGAAAAAAGAAAAGAAAAAGAGTTAAATAATATTGTCACTATTTAATTAATGACAATATTAGCAATATTTGTATTTGGTATTATGTGTATGTTTGTAGGTTGTATGGCTTGTATGAAACTATATGTTGATTTGTCTAAAAACCAGACAAGAGTGTATGGTATGTGATATACATTTTTTTTATGAATTTTTAGCATTAACACAGTATTATTTTTCTCTCCCTTTTCAAAACCGAACTCTATTTTTTTATGAGAGTAAAAAGTTATGTACCTAAATTTTTATTTACTTACCAAACATTTTTACCTATAGCAGCCATTGAGTTTAGTAATCCCATGGGTTCATTAGACCTTGCAGATAATGCGTTTTCGTTGGGTGAATATACATTTCGTTGTTGTTTTTGTTGTGATTCTTTTCTATAATCTCTACTTTTATTACTATAATATGTATTTTGTTGATTCATTCCTCTATTAGCAGGTTCTGCTCGTATTTCTTTTTGGTTTTCCATAGCTTTTTCACTTTGTAATTTATTATTTTCCATATCGTCTTCTACTTTAGAATCTTCTTTTGACTTTTTTTTGTCGCATACAGGGCAATTGGAGGCAGGACATTCAGGACATTTTGGACAAACAGGAGGAACGATTGAACTTTTTAATACATATAAATGTTCTTTTCCTTCAGGTATATTATTACAGGTTAGTGCATCTTTTTTTCTTTGTCCTTCTAAAGAGTTTTGACATACTCTTTCGTTATTAACAGGAGGTAAACTTTCATTACTAGATTTTAAACAGCGAGTATCTACATTAGGTCCAACACCTGCACAATGATATGTTGATTTTTTATTTGTAACAGGATCTTTTAAATCCAATGCATGTGATTTAGTTAATACCTGTGGATTAGAAAGTTGGTTTTTATGTTGTCCTATTTGTTGATTTCTCGATGCTTCTCTAGCCCATTCTGGAACGGGATCTTCTTCTGTGAATATTTTATTAACTTCAGGACCATATGCACATACATTTACATTATTACACCCAACACATTTACCTTGTCCTTGTGCTGTACAATCTTTATGTAATTGACATTCATCATCAGCCTCATTATTACCATCCGCGGCTTGACAATATGTATCAGAAACCCATTGTTTATATTCACCGATTGAATTAAACGGTTTTTTTTCATTATCTGTTTTACTAGTTCCATAACTATTACCGTTTGTTCCAGCATCCTTTGCTAATTTAATCATTTCTTTTCTTTCTTGAGCACTGGATTGTTTATACTTACTCCAAAAAGCATCTTGTTCGCTATCATTTTTAAAACTAATTCCTAATTTTGTTGAACGTTCAGCATTTGACAACCCTTCAACAAATCCTTCTGTAACAGGTTGATTTATTAATCCTGGATGAACATTAGACATTTCATTAGTTTTGGCATAATATGCCATTTGAACATCTTTTGGAGTTTCGGTAGGAATAGCTCTACATAAAAATTCAGTTTTAGGTTTAGTAACATTTTGATATCCTTCATTTGCTAAAAACCCTAAACCACCTATTAATAATATAAATACAATAATCCCGAATAAATGAAAATTATTTAGCTTCATATAAAATATACAATGAAAAAAAAAATATATAATATATGTAATTAATATATGCCAGCATTAACTCATAATAGGGTAAAAAATGGATTTAATGGTCCAATAAGAAAAATTCAAGCTAGAAATAGTTGTCCAAAAGGAGGAGCTGAAACAAAATTAGGTTGTAATAAATCGGATGTTGAACGTAGAAATGCACGTGTCGGTGGAGTTGGTCCAAGAAATGCATCAAATAGAGCTGCAATAAAAAGAAGAGTATGTATTATTCCAAAAGATGATGGAAAAAAACATTGTAATTAAAATCTATTAAATATAAAATCATATATTTAATATATTAATGTTAAGAGCTTTTAAAAATAGAAAATTATTAGAAGCAGGAATAGATGAGGCAGGAAGAGGCCCTTTATTTGGAAGAGTATATGCCGCCGCTGTAATATTAAATCCTGAATTGGAATATAATGACAAATATATCAAAGATAGTAAAAAATTAAGTAAAAAAAATATAGTTTTTGCAGAATCGTATGTTAAAGATGTAGCTTTGGATTGGTCAGTGGCATATTCAACTGAAGAAAGAATCGATGATATAAATATATTACAAGCAACGCAAGAAGCAATGCATAAAGCATTAGATAATTTATCTATAAAACCAGAAGCTTTGTTAGTGGATGGTAATTATTTTTCACCATATACCATAAATAAAAAAAATATAAAAACAGAATGTGTTGTAAGCGGAGATGACACATATTATTCTATTGCAGCTGCTTCCATTTTGGCTAAAACTGCTAGAGATAGATATATTGAAAATTTATGCAATGAAAATCCTGAATTAAACGAGTATTATAGTATTGGAACAAATAAAGGATATGGTGCTAAAATACATATGAATGGTATTAAAAAATATGGTATTTCGAAATGGCATAGAAAAACCTTTGGTATATGCAAAATATATAATTCATATAATTAAAATTGAATGTTTTTTTTCATATTTATTCTGAAAGTATAATAAATATGAAAGTATTAGTATTTGATACCGAAACTACTGGTTTACCACTTGGTGGTAGACATATTCCTGTATATAAAACAGATTTCTTTCCTTATATAGTTCAGTTTAGTTGGGCTATATATGATACTTGTTCTACAAAGTTACATATTCACGATTATATTATTCAAATACCAGAAGACGAAGATATTCCTGAAGATAGTATCAAAGTTCACGGTATAACAAATGAAATAATGAGAAGTCAAGGATTACCTATTAAACCTATATTACGACAATTTACTAGAGATTTGTTTGATTGCGATATTATTGTTGCTCACAACTTACCATTTGATAAAAAAATGGTAAGTGCTGAATTAATTAGAAATGGACAAATAGATTGGATGAGTAGACATAGAAAAAAAGAATATTGTACATTAAAAAATAGTATAAATGTATGTTGTATTAAAGTAAGAGGCAAAAGAGGAAATTATTATAATAAATGGCCCAAATTAATGGAATTGCATAAACATTTGTTTAGAAGTGTTCCTAATAATTTACATAATTCATTGGTTGATATATTTGTATGTTTGAGATGTTTTCATAAGTTGTTTTATGATACTGATTTATTAAGAAAAGGAAAAGAATTGAGAACCTATTATGATGAATTATGTGGATTTACTAATAAATATAAATTATAATTTTGTAAAATTAACGTTGGTTACTATTCCATCACATAAATTTTTTAATTTATAAAAATCGTGTAAATATTTTGTATTATCTAATGTCCATAGAAAGACTTTTATATTCTTCTTTTTACAATATTTATATGTATCTTCGTCTATCATTTTCCAATATATAGATAAAAATTCTAATCCATATGTCATCATATCTAATTCTTTGGTTGTAAATATAGTATCTGTTATATATCCTAATTTTAAATTAATAGGTGCTAATTTTAGTATATGTAGTATTTTTCTATTAAACGACCCGATATATAAATATTCTAAATCAATATTATACCTATTTATAAATGTTAATAATTTATTAGCTATTTCAATATCTATACCTTTTACATCTAAATAAATTTTTATTTTATGAATACCAATGATATCATAAAACTCTTCTAACTTAGTAATATTTAACTTTTTTAATTCTTTGTAATCCATATCTTTTACGTAGCTACCGTTAATTTTATCGTCGTGAGTTAATACAATTTCACCAGATTTACATAGTTGAATATCTATTTCAATCATATCAAAACGATTATGTATTGCATTGGAAACAGATTCAACCGAATTATCTTTATATCTATGATGATATCCATTACTTGGAACACAATATCCGCGATGTGCGATTTTAATCATATTAGGACCAAAAGACATTATTGAATTAATAATAGATAATTATTTATATTTAAATAATTATTTATCTTCTTTTACGGCGACGAGTTCTACGGCGTCTTTTTTTAGATTTACGACGACGAGTTTTGCGTTTATTTTTTCTTGTTTTTCTTCTTCCACCTTTTCTTTTTCTTCTTTTCCTTGTTTTTCTTCTTCCGCCTGTTGTTGTTCCTGGTACAACTGTTAATACAATTTTTTTACCTTTTGCAAGGTTAGCCAAGTTTGAATCTTCTTCTTTTTTCTTCAAAGTTTTATCGCTATCTTGAATCTCATGAGTGGCTTGATCAGTTAAATTATGATTAATATCATAAGATGATCCTTCGTCCGGATTTTTTTCTAACCCCTTTAAATTATATATCTGTTTAAATATTTTTTCTCGTATTTTCCATTGATCATAATATTGCCCCGTTTGTGACCCGTTAATATTAGGTATTTTAATAAACCCCAACTTAAATGTATTTAATCTATTTCTTTGATTGCATTGTATTCCTTCATTGGTTCCATCTACCTTTATAACTGAAAGTTTCCCGTTGTCTGTTTTTACAAAATAAGTATAAGAATTTGCCACAGGCTGTGGACGCGAGACCAAAACATCACCATCATCAGTAAGTTTATTTTCCCCATCTCCTAATTGTTTATATCCTGGCACTATACTAACTTCACTCTGCCATGCTGTTTTTAATTGTACTTTTTTACCCGTTGTATCTTTACATTTATTTGTATCAATTACATATGATGATCCGACCATTGGTTTTGTATACCTACTACCAGGACTATTAAAAAAACGTGGCATTTCAGGAAATAAATCACCAACACTTCTAAATTTAAATAATTTAAATGTATTATTTGTCTTGACATTTTGCCATTTATTGAATATTGATTGAGATTCGTTTGGTAATTTTGATGAACCTGTAATAGTGTGTTTTTTTGCCCAATCGTCATTAAACCAAGAAGGAGAACTCCAATTCACAACAGTGACATCATTCTTTTCAAATTCTGTCTTTAATCTAATTCCAACTATTTCAGAAATAGGACCTGAACACTGATAACCAACTATGATATGTGGTTTATTAATATCTGATTTATCAACTTTTTTTTGGTATTGAATACTATCATTCATGATTACACTTATCATTGAAGTCTTTTTACCATCGTCTTCGTACTCTGATGCTTTTTTTGCTCCTCTAAACAGTGTATTAGCGAGATTTAAAAATTGTCCTTCCCATCGTTCATTGCTTACCCAAGATGTATAATCTCTAGGAAAACCAGTAACCTTATCGGTATTTTTCTTATTATTCCAAATTTTTGGATGAAATGAAATATATATCGTACCATTATATTCAATCATATAATATGTTATATGATCACCAGATTCAACAATTTTTTTTTCCTCTTGAAGCTTTTTCTCTTCTTTCTCGTCTTTTTTCTCCCTTTTTAAATCATCATATTTTCCAAAAAAAAATTTTGTAATATCTTTTCCGTAATTAGTTAATAAAATACCTAATCCCTTATCATTAGTGTTCCCCATGCCAATGCCAGTTTTATTCCTTTGAAGGTCATTTCCTAATTTTTCTAATTGTTGTGCATTCAGTTTTGTAAGTATATTTGTGTCCTTCTTTGTCAATTCCATATATTTTAAAAAATAATGTAAAAATCCAGTAGGTCCAAAATGTGTTGCTTTTACTAACATAGCAGATAAATGACACATTTTGGTTGCTGGACCTGTGTCTGTTACTGTTTTTGTTGGATTTGTTGGTGTATTCATATTGTATATAATAACAAAAGATTAATTAAATTCTATTATTAGTTATTAAAGATTGTTTATCTTTTCTAAACTTTTGAATTCTTAATTCAGTGGTTTTACGCATTCTATCAACAATAATATTTTCAATAAATGTAAGACCAATTTTAAAATCTTTTTCACATTGTGTATACATTTCAAGAATAATTCTACGAGTATCATTAATAATATCTTGAAGTTCAATTTTATCAAGGTCTTTGATTTTAACAGTAAATTCCTCATTAACTTTATTGACTTCAAAAACCTTTTTTAATTGTTGTAAAAGAAGTTCTTCTTGTTTGTTATTATTATTAATCATAGAAGTGATATGATTAGCATATTTTCTAAAATTGGCAGAGTTAGTATTACCAGTGATGTTATTATTCCACGATGAATTATTTTTACACATAGGATGATTATGATAATCATTAAGAACGATATCAGAAAATTTAGCAGGAGGATTATCATTATATTGGTCAATAGTTTTACCTGAAAAAGCGAGATAAAAAGTTTTTAAATCATTATTGTATTGAGTTTTAGCTTGACCGGTCATATCATAAAAAAGCCCGGTTTTATAATTATAAACATCATAATATAATTGTTCAAGTTCAGGAATACCATTTTCATCAGCGAGAGTTTTATCTTGAACAATAGAATCATCAACTTTTATAGCACCATCTTTAACGTTATTATCAAAAAAAACATTATCAGATGGATTGGAATCGTTATTATTTTTAATTTTATTAGAATAATTAGTAATATTTTTATTGATAGAACAGTGTTTGGGTTTAATGTGAAATTGTGTTCCATCTTTACTTTGGACAGGAGAAATGGCATTGATGCGTTTAGTGCAAAGGTTGAATTTATTAATAGATATTTGTACACCTTTAGGGATATTATTTTTTTGTTGTAAAGGAACGTATGTAGTTTCACCAGAATTTTTATTGATATACGAGAATATAGGATTAATATTTTTATTGATAGTAGCAAAAAGATGAGCGATTTTAACAAAATGTTCAGCAATACCGATACATTTAGCAAGTTTATCATCAGAATCATCATCAATACTATCAACATTATCTTTGTTAAAATAAAGAATTTTTTCATTTTCAACAAGCTGCGTTTGAGGTTTATTAGTATCGGGATTAATACTATTATATAGATAATTGATAGTTTGAGATGTTAAGCTATTTTTTAAAACATCACCAGTAACAATAGCAATTTTATTACAATAATCAATATTATGAAGATTAATTTGATCGTTAAAGCTAGTAGAAGTGATGACATCGGCGGCGACAATTTGAATATAAGTGACAATATTTAAAGTATCAATATCAGGATGAATGGGGGTTTTATTATTATTATTAATATTTGCGTTTAATTTTTGAGTTAATTTGGAATTCATAGTGCTGGCTTTATTACCCATATATAATAAATATATATATTTTAAAATTGAATTAAAAGAATAATATAATTATTAAATTAATATGGGAAAGAAAGATAAAAGAACTCAAAAATTAAAGAAGAAGAAAGATAGAAGTAAATTATGGGAACAGTTTGATAAAGAGATAGGAAAAAAAGATAATTTATGTTTGATATATGATAAACAAAAAGTGGGTGAGAGAGGAATATGTGATGATTGTGGAGCACAGTTATGTATAGCAAAGGAGAAATTTTTGACGTGTTCGAATAAGGCTTGTGGAATGATGTATAAAGATAAGTTAGATGAATCGGCAGAATGGAGATATTATGGAGCAGATGATTCATCGATGACAGATCCAACAAGATGTGGAATGCCAATAAATCCATTATTGCAAAAATCATCATATGGATGTAAAGTATTATGTAATAATAAATCATCATATGAAATGAGAAAAATAAGAAGATATACGGAATGGCAATCGATGCCATATGAAGAGAAGACACAATATGATGAATTTGAATGGATAAAAGCAATGGCAAGAATAGCAGGAATAGCAAAGGTAATAGTGGATGAAGCATTAAGACAGCATAAACAAATATCACAAGAGAAGACATTTAGAGGATTTAATAGAGATGGTATAATAGCGGCATCAGTGTATATAGCTTGTAGAATACATAATTATCCAAGAACAGCAAAAGAAATAGCAACAATATTTCATTTGGACAATACAAGTGCAACAAAGGGATGTAAGAATGCGGGTCAAATAATAAATAATATAGAGGGAACAAATCCAGAAAAAGAAAGAATACATTTACATCAAACAACACCACAGGCATTTATAGAGAGATATTGTAGTAAGTTGAGTATAAATAAAGAAATAACAAAAGTATGTATGTTTGTAGCTCATAAGATAGAACAAAAGAATAAGATAAGAGAAAATACACCGAATTCAGTAGCGGCGGGTATAGTATATTTTATATCACAGGAATGTAATTTAAATATAAGTAAGAAGCATGTGAGTGTATGTAGTGAAATAAGTGAAGTAACAATAAATAAATGTTATAAGAAACTAATAAAATTGAAAGGAGAATTGATACCACCATCAATATTGAAAAGGTATGCATTATAAAGTAATAATTTTAGAACGATGTTTTGATACTAATTCAAAACATTTTTTTTTAATAGGACAATTATTATCGAGAGAACCGACGACATTATATCTAGGAGTTCCACCGGCATTGATGGCGAAACAACGTATAAAATAGAAATGTTTAGGATAATAAACGTGTGTCATCCAGTCATCGCAATACCAGTTTTTAATTTCAGGAGGAAAATAAAATCCGAAGAATTCCATATGTTTTCTAGAAACAAAACTTTGAGTTTGAATGAATCTGGAACCACCAGGTCTAGAATGTTTACCAGAACACCAACGAACGTGATCGATAGGACCAGTAAGTCCGACATTATTATTGATACGAAGAGCATAAATGGATTGTTTAACCCAATTAGGTTGTATGAATTTAATATCGTCGCCACATTGAAAGAAATAATCAAAACCAAGGTCATAAGCAGTTTTGAAAGCTTTATTCCACATATGAGTGACATATCCGGGTTGAATATCATTACTAGAAATGAATTGAATATCAACATTTTGCATAATATCAATGAAGCGGAGTAGTTCCTTTTTTTCAGTAGGATTAGAATAAACAATATCATCATCATCAACAACTAAAAAAATAGTATATTTATATTGTTTGTCATATGTAGTAAGAAAACTTTTGAGAAATATATTATAAAAATATGTATCTTTGAAAGTTTTCCACGGTCTTTGTCTAGAAGTGGAAGGAATAAGAATAGCGACTTTATAATCCATATTATAAATAAAAAAAAATATTTAAATAGTATTTAAATAATATTATAATGTACGAAGAATTAAAAAAATTCAAGATATTTTGGCAGTATCCAGTAGTAACAGAAAAAAAGTTTTATTTACAAAATAAAGAGAATCCAATATATGCAGGAATACCGTGGGCAACAATATTAGATAAGAATTATAATATAACAATAATAGCGAAGATATTGAAACCATTAATGAAAGGGTTATATTATGTAACGTGTTGTCAACATATAAGATTCAGACAACTATTTGAATTATTTAAATATTTAAATATAAGAACAGTTTATTCACCGCATAAGATAATAGGAGAAGAAGAAATATTGGGAATAAAAATAGAGCCGTGTCCATTA
>CERI01018746.1_pt1 | contig 12785 bp, 11 predicted proteins | sample 350261 | NCBI WGS metagenome assembly CERI01 (sample SAMEA2620979, study PRJEB7988) | marine metagenome | isolation source: saline water (ENVO:00002010), including
TTCATCTGTAGTTAAATTTGTAGTAGTAGTAGGTATATTTCTATCAGGTAAATTTGTTTGTCCTGATAAAGTCGCTTTTTGAAGACTAGAAATCATTTCATTATAATTTTGTTGATCTTGATTTTGATTAGAAATATTATTTATATCAGTCTCTCTTGATGAAATTTGAGTCTCTAAAGGATTACTAATTGCAATATTTTCAATTTGTGCAGGTACTCCTAAAAGAGATGAATTTGCTTGAGTTGGTTGCAAATCAGAAATAGCAGTTGTTCCAGCCATATTAGTATAATTTAAATAAATTAAAATTATACTAATTACGTAAATTCTAATGTTTTTTCTTTATTTCCACATCGAACTGAATGTTCATTAAATAAATAACATTCTTTTTCATGTTCATATATTTGATCTTTAATTTTATCTAAAGGTGGTCCTTTAAATACTATACATTCTTGTGCTTTGCATGATTTTCTAAATAAAGAAGCCAGACCTAATCCTAAAAGAATAGATACTAGAATACTTCCAAAATTACTTAGAAATATCTTTTTTATAATTTTAATCATATATATATATAACTAATTATTAATTATTATTACTGGTAGTTTGAATTGGTATTTTTTTTATTAGAGTATTATCATCTGGACACTTTAATTTGTCTGCACTAAAATCAAAACAGTTACCTACCGAATCTTTATATTGTACTTTGTCTAAATTATAAGGAGTTGGATAAACATATACAACTTCTTTTTCTGACTCGCTTAAATAAATAAATAAAAGACCTAATATTAAAGATAGTATAAACACAGGAAGACTAAATAATCTTTTGAACATATAAAATATATAATTATTTTTTATTATTTAAAATTTTACCTTCTTCTAAAGTATATTCTAAAGAATCTAAAGTAACTTGTTTTTCTATTAAATAATATATATCGTCTTCTTGTTCTAGTGTTTTATATATATATTTTAAATTACTAATTGTTTTATTTAATGGTATAATTTCAGATATATAATTTTCAGTTGCAGTATTAAGTAAATGTTTATTTTGAGTTGTTTCAAAAACTTTGCAATAATCTTTAATTTTGTTTATAGCTACAAACAAATCTTTTTCTGCAGATTTTAAAATTGTTTCTTTTTCTGGATTATCTGCAACATTTATATAAAATATTTCCGCTTTTCTATATAATTCACTTTTCTTGGATAATTCTTCTTTTAATGCATTAAATTTTGATAATGCATCACTTTCTGATATATAACCAAATAAATAATCTAATTTTATCTTTATTATTTCTATCTTAAAACTATTTATTTCTTTTTCTAAATTATCTATTACTCTATTTGCTAATTCATATTTACCTTTTACAATTTCAATATTTAAATTACATGGTTTTGAAATATGACCACATACTGCTTTTAATATCCCATGTTTATTTGTAAATAATGTTCCACCATCTTGCTTACAATTAATACATAATTTTTTTATTTGTTTAAATTTACTTTGTTTTTCTTCTATACTTAATGTTGGATTATTTATAATTTTAGATTTATTTTGATTTAATTTACTTTCATAATTTTCTTTTAATTTATAATAATTGTTAATTTCTTCATTTAATTTTAAATCTGACATTTATTATATATTATATTTAATATATTTTTCTATTTAATATAATTGTTTCTGGATTATTATAAAAATCTGGTTCAGGTAAATTAGTTATTAAATTTTGACTCTTTTTTTTTTTATAATCAGATATTTGAACTAATTTTGTCATAATATATTCTTTTTCTTTTTTAATTTTTTTATTCTTTTCTTCTAGACTTATATTACCTTTATATCTAAAATATAGTATTAAAGATAATATTAAAATAAATCCACTGATTAGACTTAAATTCAATATAAAATTAATATGTTTTTCTCTAAATTTTTTACAAGATTCTAATGTATTCTTTAAGTAATATTTTGTTCCAGGTTCTATTAAATTTGGTTTATTATCCATATTATTTAGTATTATTTTTTGAAAATATATTATACATATTATCTATATGTCAAAAAAAAAATCATGTGAACATAAAGTATCTGTTCCTGATGCTGGACAACCATTAGTTTTTTTTCTTATTGTAACAGTCGCATTTTTTTTTATTAGTTATAGCAATGCTAAAGTAAAAATTGATAAAAATTACGATTTTAATTTTCCAATACCAGATGATAAAAATATAGTAACTATGTTAATTTATATTGGAATATTAGTTGTAGGAAATTATTTTATTAATTTAAATATTTCTAAAGAAGTATGTGGAACACCTATGTTTTTTCAAACATTTATTGTTACATTAATACCATGGGTATTAATATTTACAATTTTATTATTATTATTACGTATGCTACCTGGTTGGATTTCTCCATTTTCTAATACAATCGGCTATTTAATAGCTAAAGTAACTGGTCTTGAAGATTTCGTAGATCAATTACTACTTCCTCAAGTTGAAGTTGCTAATGGTTTACCAAAAGGTAATGATGAAAGTGTAAAACAAAATTTAAGACTAGTAAGTGCAAATTTAGATTATATTTATAAAGATCAATCATTATTATTTAACGAAGTAACTATTATGAATTTTTCAACATTTTATAACAGATTTCTCGATGCCGGTTTATTTAATAAAGAATTTATAAAGAATGAAATCAAGAATGGAACTTATCCACAAAATGAATTATTTAATTATATAATTCTAAAAGATAAGATATCTGAATATATTTGGTATTTACTTACTGGTATGTTAGTAACATCTGTTTCATATAATTATATAGTAAATACTGCATGTACTACTTCTATTAAAGAAATGGAAGCAACTCATGATGCTTATTTGAAATTACAAGAAAAGATACAAGAATCTGAAAATAATACTACAACTTATCAAATATCTTAAATATCTTTTAATTTAGAATAATTTAAAAAATATAAAACTAAATAATAAGCTAAAATTGCTAATATTATACTAACTAACCAAACTGGTATTACTGTTTTTTTTTTATATCCTAAACCAAATGTTTTTATACTTCCGTCTTTATTATAAAGAAATCCTGGTTTTAATAGCATTAATATTGTAAAACTAATTAAAAATAATGTTATTGCTACTAAGGTTATATTATTTTTAACAAAATTAAAATACATTATATATATAATATTATAATTTTATATATATTTTACTTTAAAGTAAAATTAAAGTAAAATATTTTTCCGCATTTTAATATCTAAATATCTAAAAATTTTGTTCAGCTTCTATATCTCCAAAATCATCATCTCCTGCAACATCTTCTATATTATATTGCTCATTTAAAATTTCTTGTTCACCCTGCTCATCAACTAATAAATCTAATAAATAAATATCTTTATTCATATTTGTTACTAAATCATTAATTCCTAATTTTTTTTCTAATAGTGCAGTTTCTTCTATTTTTGCTCGTTCTTCATCATATGTATCTTTTACATACTGAGTTAAACCTTTTTGTAATCCTTTATTCCATCTTTCTAATTTACTATTTTTAAATATATTTTCAATCTCTCTTTCTTCATCTGTCATATGTTTTAAATAATCTGTTATTTGAGTCTTTTCTTTTTCTTTTGATCTTAATACCTTTTCCATAACATCTTCATATGATACATCAATTGTTTCTTTATTATTACATATAATTTGCATTAATTCTACTAATAATTCTCCTATTTTACTAGATAATTCTTTTTCTTCATTAGTAATTAAATCTTGAACATCATCTTCTTCTTCGCTTTCTTCAATTATTTCTTCTTCTTTATCTATTTTTTCTATTTTACTTTTTAATATACTTTTATTCTCAGATAAATTTATGTATTCAATAATTGTAGTAAAATATAAATAATTCACTATTAATGTAATTATTTTTCCATCAAAAACTGAATATACCTCTTTATCTTTTATTTTTAAATTTGATTGATAATAAATTTTATTTATTAAATCTTTTATTTCTTTACCTTTTATTTGAATATTTTTACATACTTCTTTTATTTGATCATCTCCATATAATTTTGTTAAATTTTGATAATACTGTTTTATTATAACTTTTATATCTAAAATATGTCTTTCTGATAAATTCCAATGTTTGGGAATTACTACATTATCATACTCAATCTCATTCATAATTATATTTGGAAATATTGAAATTAGATTATTTATATTATTCTTTGCAAATTCTAACATGTTATTTATATTTAAATTTAAATTTTTTTCTTTAAAATTATTCAAATTCTTTAAACAATCCTCAAAATGTTTTAATTTTGTTTTATTTAATTTTCCATTTTTTTTTATAAAATTTTCTATAATTTCTTGCATATTACTATTTTCTTTAGCTAAATAATTTTTTAATCCTCTTATATCTTCATTGTCTTCTGTATATGTTAAATCATAATCATCTAATAATTTATTTATCTTTTCTAATAGTGTTTTTGGAAAAATTTCAGAATTTATATTATTTAAATAATCAATATACTCTTGCAATACTATAAAATTATTACCATTTGTCTTGCTAAAATTTATTTTAACAATATTATTTTTTGATATAAATGTTATTAATTGATTAAAATTATCAATTGAAAAATTTCTACCATTTAATTTTAATATTTTTATTTGTTCTTCTAAAGAAATATCGCTACTTAATTGTTCTGGTTTTTCTTGACAAATTGCTTTTAATTGGTCATCTATTGGTAAATTCGTTGCAAATTTACAATAATAAATAAATGTTTTATAAATTGTATTTTCTGAAAATTCTGGATTAATTTGTGGATATAATAACCTTGTGTTTCTTGGATCAAAAAATAAGGGAGAATATGTCATTAAATTAATATCATAAAGAATATTTGATAAATATAATACTTGCTCATTCATTTTAGATATATTTGGATTTGCTTGTATAAAATATTCAATTGTATTATTTATAGAATTACAACAAGCGTTTTCTAAAAATGCATCACCATGAATATTTGTTAGAATTGGATTCTCACTAGTTATAATTGCTTGAATATTCTCTTGAATTACTAATGATAATCTTATTATTTTTGATTTAATTGTATCTATCTGAGTTAACTGACTATCTAATCCTTCTTTCATATTTGTTAGTAATTCACTTTTAAAAGCTGGCGAAAATGGTTGAACTTCTTTTATATGAAATTGAATTAATGGTGGTAAAAAAGTATACCATAATTTAATATTTAAAGAATCTGGAACTATCTTACTTTCTTCGAGAGATAAAAATATTTGTTTCTTTTGAAATAATTCTTGTATACTTTTATTACTTATTACATACTCCTCTATTATACTTTCCATTTTTTTTGCTATACTTGACTCTTTTGACTTATAAATTGAATTCCATGGTTTTACACTACTTGATATCTTATTTGCTACACATGCTATATAAATTAATGCTGTTTTATCTACACCTCCATCTATTGGATAACCTGAAAAAGATTTTATACATCCTGGAAATGTTTTTTGACTTTTTATTTGAGGTATACTTATTTGTATTGCTATTAAATAAAACACAAATATTAATATTAATAATGAAGAATCACTTGCTTCTTCGTATGATGGTAATTTTCTTTTGTCACCTCGCTTCTGTGCTTTTAATATTGCTGCTGTATATTCTTTTTCACTTGGTAAATTTATTCTATGAATATCTAAAACATTTTTAATTATAAAATCGATCTGATGATCTATTGAAATTCCCATTTGTTGAGCCATAGATAAAACTACATTTTGTATCACTTTTATTAAAGGATTTGCTAATTCTTTTTTCTCTATTTTAACGGGATTATTACTATCAAGTAATATATTTCCTGCATCATCTTCTAATAAATTACGTGTTTGTAATTTATATCCAGATTCATCAAAACCTTCTTCTGTATCTAAATCTATACTTTTTATGGTATATCCACTATATTTATCTATCCATTTATCACCATCTTCACTTAATGTTCCTTGTTCTGCACATATTAAATCTAATGCCATCTTATAATTGTCTTTACTTATGTATACGCGTGCTAATTCATTTAAAAATCTTGGTAATAATTTAGTATTTGTGCTTTTACAATATAACCAATATTTATCTTCTGTTACATATGCTTCTCTTGTAAACTTTAAAACAAAATTTATTAGATTATTTTGTTTTTTCGCAAAATCTGGATTACCTAATATTATATCTCTCAATTTTTCAAATGGCGATATTATTAAATCACTTTCTTCTACTTGAGTTCCTAATATTTCAAAAATTCTATTATATTTTAGTTTATCATATGTTTCTACTGCTATTTCTTTTACAATATTTTTTAAATTAAAATTATAATCAATATCAATAACTGACTTTATTTTTTGCAAATCTAAACGATATCTTTCATCAAATTCTCCTATTATTTTTTTTATATTTTTCTTTTGAATTGTTTTACTTAATGTATCATCTGATACACACTGATTATCTTTTTCAAAACATTTAAATTGACCTTCACAAAAGAATTTATTACCTTCTAAAAATATATCTTGAGAGATTGAAGTTTCTTCTTTCCAAATATTATTCTCTCTTATATAAATTTTTGGCTTCTCTCCTTCTTCTTCTAATATACAATAATCGCCATTTATAATTGGACGCTCACCCCTTATCATTGCTTGTGCATCTCTTTCTGCTTCTATTGCATTTAATCCTACTGTTTCTTGTAATTTATTTGTTAAAAACTCTAGAAATGCATCAGGAGGCTGACTTTCTTGTTCTTCTCTATATTCATTTATTATATCATAAAATGTATTATCATATTTTTTATCAAAATATATTTGTTTTCCATTATCATCTTCTAATTCATCTTTTGCAAAATATTTTTTACTTAATACATATTTCTTACATTCATTACTTTTTTCTTCTTTTGCTAATTCATTCTCTATTTCTATAAACTGATCTAGCACATTTGAAACCATTAAATCCACCGTAATTTTTGAAATTGCTGACATAAATAATTTCCCACAATCTATTCTTATCATTTTATCATACATCTCTAAACTTGTAATATCTTTTTTATCACCTGTAATATTGTAAGCTGATAAAACTTCTTGAGAGATATTATCACTACTTTCTAATAACTTAAATATTAATTCTACATCATCTTTTTTACCTTTTTCTTTTAAAACTAGTTTATTAAAGATTTGTAGAAATTTTTTATTATTAATAACATAATTTTTTTTGTAATTTAAAATTTCTTCATCTAAAAATTCTTTTATATCTTCAAATTGTTTATAAGTTATATTTTTTGCATAAATCATAAATGGCTCTAAATGTTTAACAACATCTACAAAATTTAATTTACCATTTATATGATTTTTTATTAAATTAAACAAAATTCTATTTTTTGGTATTATAATATTTAAAAATTTTTCATACAAATTATCACTACTTCTATCAATTGTTTCATCTAATAAATATTGTTTTATATTATTTAAAAAATTATTTTCTTTTAATTCTAAATCTTTATCTAAATCATCTATTGAAATTGTATTTAATATAGATTTGTCATTTAAAAATTGCCAATAATTTAAGTAATGTAAATTTAAATTACTTTTTTCATAAATTGATGTTAACGGTAAATTTATATGAGAGAATTTATACGTTGGTAATGGTAATGTTAAGATTCCTTTAATTGTTAGTATATCATTTTCAGTAACTTTTGTTATAAAATTATTTATTTTTCTTTCTTCATTCATTTCGCTTTTCAATCTAGTTAAACCTAAATTATAAACTTGGCTAATAAATCTGCTCATTATTATTTCTTCATCTTTTGAAGCATATGATTTTTCATCACCTAGTGTATTTATCATTGTAAATAAATTACAATTTACTGGAATTTGCGTTATATAATTTTCTAAATTATTATTAGTAAAAGGAGTTGATAATTTATTTAACTGATTTAAAAAATAACTATATTTATTTTGTTCATCTGGAACTTGATTACTTTTCCAATTTTCAACCATATCTGATTGACTAATTAATGTTTCACTTAATGTAAGACTTTCAATATAGTATGTATCATCATCTACCAAAGTATCATATACTTTTTTATTATTTGAACATATCGGTAATAGCCAATATAATTTTTTATCTAATTTTAATAAACTTTCAATTAATGGTTTATAATCTGCGCCAAAAATTTTGGGTTTAATAATATTTTTATCTTGAATAAATTCTGAATATTCCATTCTTAATTCTTTATATCTTTCTATAATTATATGAATTTTATTTAATTGTGATGGTGTTCTATCTTGATTTGGAATTGTAGAAAGTAATTCATCTAATAAATCATTTGTTTGTTTTTCTATACTATATCTTTTTTCTGATTCTGGTATATCTACTATTTGAATTACTTTATCTAATTCTTCTCCTATTTCTATTTGATCTGCTTCTAAAATTATATCTTCTGGTTGAAATTTGGATTCCTTTTCTAAAGAAAGTAAATCACTATCTTCTAATGATTCAAATTGACTATCTTGTAATAATCCTTCTTCTTCTTCCACTCCCTTTAATGAATCTGGTTTTGATCGTATTTCAATTTTAGAAATTGGTAAATCTTCTGGTAATCCTTTATATCCAAAATCTAAATAAATTGTATCTTCTTCTGGATAAGTTTTAATTTCTATCATATCATTTTCTAAATTTGTAATTTCTCCTGTTATAATTAACGGTAAATCACCTTCAAAATATATATTTATCCAATTTCCTGGTAATAAATTATTTTGTCTTGCATATCCAACTTCACTAGGTTTACTAATTATATTAATTGTTTCTATTGATTCATCATCTAATTCACCGTTTTCATTAATAGTTAAAGTAATTTTATTTTTATCAGAATCGATTAAATTAATTTTTTCTTTATCTATATAGTCAATTAAATAAAATTTATTATTTAGTTCATCATTTAATGGCGCCTCTATTTCTATTATATCTCCAATTTGTAAAATTAAATTATCTTTTTTGGGTGATACACTCATTACCTTATATTTATAGTAGAAATTAATATTCATTACGAAAAAATTTAATAAACAGAGTTAAAGATAATCCATAAATATATATTTAAATAATGATCTGTGATATTAATAACTTTATTAATAAAAATGAATTCACTTTAAGAAACAGTGATAATAATAAATGGCAAGAATTATTATCAAGCAAAGGTTTAGAAGAAAAATTTCTTGATAAAGATAAAAATTATATTATAAAATATAAAAAAAATTTATTAGAAAAATCTAATTATATTAATATTGGTAAATTAAGATCAATTGTTTGTCAAAATGATCAAGTTTTATCATTTAGTCCACCTAAATGTTTAGATTATAATGAATTTATTCATAAATATTCATATAATGAATGTTACGCAGAAGATTATATTGAAGGAACTATGATATCAGTTTATTATAATAATATTGAATCTAAATGGGAAATTTGTTCCAAATCTGCAATTGGAGCAAATGTATATTTTTATGATAAAAATATTACATTTGATAAAATGTTTTATGAAGCATGTCAAAATTGTAATTTTAATATTGAATCTTTACCTAAAAATTATAGTTATACATTTATTCTTCAACACCCAAGTAATAAAATTGTTTTAAATATTACATTTCCTTTTATTTATTTAATAAAAGTTTATGAAATTAATGAAAATTTAGTTAAACAACTTGATTTATATACATTTCTAGCTAATCATAATATTTTGAAAAATACAGAAAATATATTAACTATTGGTATTCCTAATTGTTATCCAATTATTTCATACGATTCTTTATATGAATATTTTGGTAGTAATAATACATCAATTTATTATCCTGGAATAATGATTTATCATAAGGATGGAGAAAGAACAAGAATTCGTAATCCAGTATATCAAGATGTAAAATATTTACGAGGAAATCAACCTAAGTTATTTTATCAATATTTAGAATTAAGAAAACAAAATAAAGTAAAAGATTATTTATATTATTTTCCAGAATCAAAAAATAATTTTTCTGAATACAGAAATATATTACATCGTTTTACTTTAACATTATTCGAAAATTATATTTCTTGTTTTATTAGAAAAGAAAAACCTTTAAAAGAATATGCTTTTCAATATAAAATTCATATGTATAATCTACATAATTTATATATTACTAATAAAGAACCTATTAAAAAAAAATTTGTTGTTGATTATATTAATAATTTAGATTCTGCTCAAATTCTTTATATATTAAATTTTAAAAATGAATAACTTATTTATCCACAAATTCTTTTTTAAATATTTCATAAATTTCGATTCCTTTATTACAAATATCTGCTAATCGCTGAATAATAATATCATTTTCTACTTCTTGAGAAAATCCAATCTTTAAAATGCAAACATTAATATGAGGATGTGGTTGTCTAAATCCTACAAATGTTATTTCTTTTCCAAAATATAATTTATAAATTAAATATTCAATTACTTTTCCTAACGTAAAACTTTCATCAATTAATTTAATATCATAAGAATTTTCTAAAGTATTATGAGAATCTGAAATTAATTGATCTTCTTGTAAATCTTTAATAAATTTTTTAAATTTATTAATCATTATATCACATGCTAATTTCATAATTTCAAAATTAGAATAAATTCCAATTGTTTTAATCTTAAAATCATAACTATCTGGAATTACTAATCTAGCTCCTTCCATTATTAACCAGTCTTTTTTTATAAACTCTATATCATCATCATCATGTTCTTCTTTATCCAAAGTTTTTAATTTTTCATTCCATTTTTCTATTATCTTTTCTTCATCTATACTTCCGCCAAATGCACATGTTGAAACTACATTAAAAGTTCCACTTTCTTTTGCTGTACCAATATCAAATTTACATGTTAATTTAATTTGTTCCCCTGGTATATTATCTGCTAATTGTGGCTGTAATCTAAGAAAATCTATATATTGATTTGTTATTGAATCTGGTGGAAAAATTTTTTTTATTGCATCTTCATTTAGATATGTATTATTTGTTATATTTTTAATTTTAAAATCTTCGGTTGTAACAAATATAATTTCTTTAGAATTATTTTCTACTTCTACTTCCAGTATATGATCGATATATGGAAATTCTAAATCACTAATATGTATCGGGATACAACTTAAACGTTGTTTAATAATCTCATTATTAAATCTTGTTGTATTTATTTCAATATTTGCTTTATTCTCATTATAGGGAAAAGTTCTAAAAACAAAACATGGAATATCTGATAATATAATTCTTCTAACTGCATTTATTAAACTTGCATTTATATTATTTACTTTAAATTGCAGCATAGTATCTTCATCTATAATGCTTTCTATTGTTGGATTCATTATATATTTAATATATAATTAATTTATTAAATCAATTTTTAGTTAAAATTGATTAAATATATACTTTTAATAATTTATAAAATGAGTAAAATTCTATATTATAGTAATTTTTGTGATAATTCTAAAAAATTATTACAAACTTTAGCTAAATCTCAAGAAAAAAAAGATATTCATTTTATTTGTATTGATTCTCGTACTCAAAAAAATAATAAAACTTATATTATATTATCAAATGGTCAAGAAATTTTATTACCACCACAAGTAAATCGGGTACCTGCATTACTTTTATTAAATCAAAAAGATCAAAATATTATTTTTGGAGAAGATATTGCAAATTCAATTAAAGTTACAGAAAATTTATTTGTAAGCAATAAACCAGAAGTTATTAAAAATAATGAAGACCCGATGGCTTTTTCATTTAGCGGAGGAATGTCTGGAGTTGTTTCAGATAATTATAGTTTTTGGGATCAAGATTCTGACCAATTATCTGCAAAAGGCGATGGTGGTATGAGACAACTTTATAGTTATTCTACAATTAATCAAAGTGATTCAATCAATACACCTGAAGAAGATTATCAGCCTGATAAAATTGGTAATGTTTCTTTAGAAAAATTACAACAAGAGAGAAATGAATCTATACAACAATATTAAATTAATATTATTAAATAGTTTAAAATTAAAAATATTAAATTATTATGTATCTTGATAAAGAAGAATATTTAGAAATTTTTATTGAACATTTTACTGAATTTATTGAAGATATTGCACTTTTATATCACAATGATGATAAAGTTCAGCTATTAAAAGAAGGAATGATTTGGACTACTGAAAATAATAAACAAAGAGTTATTAATGGTTGGAAACAGTATGTATGTGATAACTTTAGAGAACAAATTAATAATAGTGATTATAAATTTTTTACTGATCATGCTGACTGGAATACGGTAATTACTCACAAAAATAAAGATCTTATTATGCCAAAACTAATAGAATTACGTGAATCTATTAAAAATTTAGATGTTAATAATAAATTAAAGGCATTAAAATATGTTGAAAATTTAGTTAAATTATGCGATTTATATAATTCTTAAACTAGAATTTAAATAAATATAATTATAATAAATTATATTTATGGAAAATAATAGTAGTCAAGATGAAAATGTAGAAGATGAAACAATCACTTCATCTATTAATGATGGAGATGATGAAAATGATGGAGATGATGAAAATGATGGAGATCATGAAAATGATGAAAATGATGAAAATGATGGAGATGATGAAAATGATCAAGATGATGAACATAAAAAAGAAATAATTGAAAAATCACAAAAAAAATTTATGGAAACATTTCAAGATAAAATATTTTCTGAAATTTTAGAAAC
>CERI01052271.1_pt1 | contig 12780 bp, 14 predicted proteins | sample 350261 | NCBI WGS metagenome assembly CERI01 (sample SAMEA2620979, study PRJEB7988) | marine metagenome | isolation source: saline water (ENVO:00002010), including
TACTTGTTTATAAATAATATTTATATTACTAATAATATTTTTTACAATTTTCTTATCCTTTATAATTGGTAGAGAGAAATCAACAACATCTGTTAATAAAGAAATACCAAAATATATTAAATATTTTTTTGTTTTATTAGAAGAAAAATTATATCTTAAACTAAATAAATTTAAAAGTGAATTCAAAATTTCTTTTACTAGCTTATCTTCATTTGTATATAATAATCCTTCAAATATAATCCATATTACATTTTTTTGAAATTTATCTTCAACAGGTGCAAAACTTCTTCTCTCACATTCACAATTTATTTTTAAATTTCTGCTATTTATATCGTATTTAATAATCCATTCTAGCCAATAACACGCATAATATCTATCTTTACTATCTTCTGAAATATGATACATAAATTCATTAATAGCTATAAATATCTCTCTTGGATCATCTTCTTTAAATATTAATTTTCCATAATTAATATTTGGAGCTTTTAATTTAAACTGCAAATTATTAATATCAAAATCTTCATTTGTTTTTAAAGAATAATTTTCCATAACATTATTTTTTTTGGAAATACATACAATTGCTATAATTTCTGCAAATAATGATCTTAGATTTGAATTATTTCTTAGATGGATTTCATCATATTTTATAGATTTAATAATATTTTTAAAAACTTGCAATCTATTATTTAAATAAATTGGTAATTTAGGATTAGAAATATGAATATACTTTGACATATAAAGCAATAAAATGTGCCAAATATCATAAAAATGTCCAGAGCAAAGAAGTTCTACAGACCAATAACAAGATGGTTCAATAATAGATTGATGTAATGATTTAATTAATTCTGATTTTACCTTACTTCTTGAATAATTTGAAAAGGTAAATGTTTTAAAATCTTTATAATTTCGCGAATCATTTATTTTAAATTCATCCATATTATTTAAAATATAAAAAAAATAACTATAATACATATAAGAATGTCTATTCTAAATAAAATAAAAAAAATTTCAACTTTAGAAATATTTTTATTTGTTTTAATTATAAGTTTGGGAATAGTAATATTTTGTAAAAATAATAAAGAAGGATTTATTGTTGAAAAACCAACATTTGTAAAACATACTGATATTGATATTTATGATGATTTTTACTCTGAAGTTTACGATCAATTAGTATTTGATAAAATCAGAAGAGACTATGAAATTGACTGCATATTTGATAGAAACATTAATAATAATAATAAGAATTTATTTGTACTAGATATAGGATCTGGAACTGGCCATCATATAGATTCAATAAATAAATTAAAAATTAAGTCTGTTGGTATAGATAATTCAAAAAGTATGGTTCAAAAAGCTAAAAATAATTTTCCAAGTTGTAGATTTAAACATGCTAATGTTTTACAATCTATATTATTTCCACAAGATACTTTTAGTCATATTTTATGTTTATATTTCACAATATATTATTTTAAAAATAAAAGATTATTTTTACAAAATTGTTTTAATTGGTTACAACCGAATGGAATATTAGTTTTACATTTAGTAAATATGAAAAAATTTGATCCAATATTACCATCTTGTAAAAATGGCAGATTTATTAATGATAAAACTAGACCTACCCAAAGTGAAATAGAATTTGAATTATTTGATTATAAATCTAATTTTACTATAGATTCCAAAGTAAAATCAAAAGAATCAAATGCTATATTTAAAGAAACATTTAAATTTCATGATTCTAAAAAGACCCGTATTAATGAACATCATTTATTTATGGAACCTCAAGAAACTATATTAGCTATTGCAAAAGATATAGGATTTATATTGCAATCACAAACAGAAATGATAGAAATTGATTATAATTATAACTATATTTATACACTTCAAAAACCATTTTAAATTTTTTATTTTATAAAATTTTTTATTTTATAAAATTTGCTATTTTATAAATTTTATTATTTATTGTAAATTATATAAAAACAATTAAATTATTATAATATTATGAATTTACTACAATTACATGAGAGAGTTATGAAAAAAAAAAGGCATAAATTTCAAGCTGGATCAGTGGAAAATGTTTATCAGTATAATGAAATTTGTATGAGAGATAAAAGTGGTCAACTACCAACTTTTATAAAAGTAGATCCTGATGAGAAAAAGAAAAGAAAACTTTAATAAATTAAATAATAATATTTTAAAATTAATAATAAATTTTTATTATTTAATTATTTATATGAATAAAATAACTTGGGGTTTATTAGGATTATTACTAACATCTATTTAAATGTAGGATTTGTTTTATTTCCAAAAAATCTTTAAAAAGTGATAATAATTTATCAATTCTTTTTATGCGTATAGTTTTTATTATTAGTGGAATAATATCATTATTATCTTTCTTTATACCAAACTTAGATTATAATAAAAATATTATATCAAATTTAAAAAAACATATAGATTATAAACTAGTTATTTTCTTTGCATTATTTCTACTTATAGCTTACATTACTATACCTTTAGCTATTAATAAAGGAGGACCGGTTACTTTTGTAATAATTAATTTTAATGTAGCAATAGTAATGTTATATGGTATATTTTTCATGAAAGATCTTTATGATTTTAAATTAATTATATCTTTATTAATTTTCTTATTATCAGGAGCATATACAGTAATGCATCAAAATGATTTAAGAATTAAATAAATTATTAAATAAGTAATATAAAATATTAAATTAATAATAATATAAAATATTAAATTAATAATCAATAAGTATATTTATAATCAATAAGTATATTTATAATCAATAAGTATATTTATAATTTTTTTTTAAATTTATAATTGTCTTCATTTTTGGTGTAAAAATTTTATAATTATAAGAATAAATTAATATATTTAAATAAACTTCACCTACAAAAGAAAATATAAATATAGTTGAAAAAAAGTAAACAAAAATAATATAATACCAAGAAGAATTATAATTATTTACAATTTCAGTTAAAAAATAGATGTCAGCTGGAATTGTAATACAATTAATAATTGATACTGAAAAAAATTTAATTCCAAAATTAGTTAGTTTTTGTCTTTTTTCTTTAAATACAATTATATTTTTGTAATTTTTTTTGCAAATTCTACATTTACAATCATTTAATTCTTTAATCATTTTTAATTGACATTTGGTATGTAAACATAAATTTTTACAATTACAACAACTTTTGGGTGCTCCAGTTTCAAAGCAAATATAACATTCATTTTTTGATTGTCGAGATTTATTATTTTCTTTAATTTTAATTGGATTCATACTATATATTATATATAATTTTTATATAAAGGTTATTCATTTAAAATAATAATGTGGTTTTATCAAATTGTTATAGGTATATTAATTAATACTATAAATATTCCGTTTGATAATGGTGCAAATATTTTAGGTTCAAATAAAGCTCCTGCTAAACTAGAAAATAGTTTTAATTTTTTAGATATAAATAAAAAGGTAGATATTAACTGTGAAGAAATTTTATCTGGAATTTTATTTCAAGGTTATAGAGAAGTAAAAAAAAGTCTAGAAGATGATAAATTACCAATTATTGTAGGAGGAGATCATACAATTTCTGCTTGTAGTGTAGCAGCCAGCAATGAATTTTGTTTAAAAAAAAATGAGACGTTGGGCGTATTATGGTGTGATGCTCATGCAGATTTTAATACGATACTTACTTCTTCATCTAAAAATATACATGGAATGCCTGTAGCTATTTTATGTGGTCATACATTACAATCTATAAGTAATGGGCCTTTTTTAAATCCTTGGCAATTTGGATATTATGGACTAAGAGATATTGATTGTCTTGAATTATTAAGATTTCAACAATTTAATATGAATGTATTAGAAGAAAAAGATATTGATGATTGGTTGGAATTATTTGATAAAGTTCATGTAAGTTTTGATTTAGATTGTATAGATCCGTGTATATTTAATAGTGTTAATACTCCTGTTGAAAATGGTAAATCAAAAATACAAATAAAGCATGTTTTTAAAAAAATTAAAAATAGTAAAAAACTTCAATCATTAGATATTGTAGAATTTAATCCAGATAAAGGTGATGAAAAAGATATTATTGAAGAATTAGTAAAAGAATTATTCTAATTAAAATAGATTTAATAAATTTAATAAATTTAATTTATTAAAAAAATTTACATTAAAATTATAATTTAAAAAATAAATTATAATTAGAATTAATATTAATGTATAGAATAATACCATTACGTGTATTGCGAAGAACTAGAGGAGTTATATTTGATGAAATGGTACCTTCTGACATTCCAAAAATTTCAGGGATTGATAGAGTAATACACGGACCAAATTCTATTTCACCAGGTCCTATTGAAGATTCGCCAGTTCCAGTTAAAAGACCATGGTATATGCATCCGGGCCAAGATGATAATTTATTAGTACTTCAAGGTACAAGATATATTGATATTTTTGATCCTAAGTCAAAGACTAAAGCATCTTTTATTGTTACTCCTGAAAAAGTTTATAAAAATGATAAATTATATTATGATGGACCAGCTATGGTTGTGTGGCCGGCAGGTATTTTTCATAGAATCATTAGTGGAATTGAAGGAAGTATAAGTGTGAATTTTTCAACTAGAAATAGTAAATTTAATTTAAAAGATAATTTTAATATTTATCAATTATGCACAAATACTGGTGACTATTCTTTATTAAAAGATGGTCAGGATGACCAGCCTGATTTAGCTTATCAATATCCAAATGAAGAGCTTAAAACATTATTTAAACAAGATTAAAAATAGCTAGTAAAAAAAGATAAAATATAAAATATTAAAAATAATAAAGATAAAATTAAAATAAAAAAGATAAAATTAAAATAAAAAAGATAAAATAATAATATAAAAAAAGATAAAATAATAATATAAAAAAAGATAAAATAATAATATAAAAATTAAATGGTATATTATTATTTTTTAATATTTATAGTAATTTTTTTACTTTTATTAAAATTATTTATTAAAATTAAATTTAAATTTTGGGCAGATCAACCAGTTTTTCATTATTATGATATATTTTATTGGATAACAAGTAATAGAATAATTAAAAATAATTTACCTAAAGCTAATAAATATTGTAATTTTAAAAATATAATTTGTAAAGATTATTTTGAATTTAATGAAATAGAATTCAAAAATATTTGTGAGTTGCTACAAAATAATTATTGTAGAACTAAAAATATAGATTATATTCCAAGTGAAGAAAGTTTTAAATCTAATTTTATAGGTCATAATAAAAGTTCTTTTATAGGTATTTATAATGAAAACAATTATGTGTTAAAAGACAATAAATTTTTAAAAGATGAAAAAATCATTGGCATGATTACTGGAAGACCTGTATTTATTACTTTAAAAAAGGAACTATTAAATGTTTACTATGTGGATTATTTGTGTGTAGATAAAAATTTTAGAAATAAAAATATAGCTCCTCAATTAATACAAACTTATGAATATATTCAACGTAATAAAGTTCAGGATTTTAAAATATCATTATTTAAGAGGGAAGGAACATTGACTGGAATTGTTCCTTTAACTGTTTATAAAAGTTATAAATATAATATAAATTATATTAATTCAAAAGAAAAGAGAGTAGACTTTTTAAATCAAAGTAGTAGATTAATAGAAATAAGCGAGTTAAATTTTAATTTGATGAGAGAAATCATAAATAATAAAAAATTTTCATGTAAAATATTAACAACAGAAACTAATTTGCTAAATTTAATAAAAAATAAGATTTATAAAATTTATGGATTGATTTCAAATAATATTTTACTAGGCTGTTATATTTTTAGAGAAAATAATGTGATAATTAGGGATAATAAAGAAGATAATAAAGAATATAGTTCAATTGACCTATTAGGAAGTTTAATAAATGGTGATAAAAATCAATTTGTAAAAGGATTTGAATTAAGTATAAATCAAATAAAAAAAGATAGTAAAAGTGAAAAAGTAAATATAAAATATTTAAATATAGAAAATATTAGTGATAATGATATAATTTTGAATTATTTAGATAGTAGATCTTTTTCAAGAGAATTTTCAATTCCAATGGCTTATTTTTTATATAATTATATTCATAAACCCATTTTATCTAAAGATATTTTAATATTAATTTAGCGTACATACTTACCTGCTTTAACAAAACAATCTAAAACATAAATAATAAATACTCCTAAAAATACATATAAAATTAATTCTTCAGTTATTAAATGTTTTTCACTTTCTCTCTGTTCTTCTAAAAGGAAAAGAATATTATCAAGTTTTTTTAATAAGTCATTATTTATATCTCTATTTATATTTACGCTTGTACTTGTATCTTGATTTGAATTATTAAAATTAGAAATATATTGTTGATAATAGTCATTCATATAAGAATTTTGTAATTTGCTAAAATCACTTGTATTAACTGGTTCATCTTCCTTAATTTCTGTATTTTGTATAGGTTTTTGAACAGGCTGGAAATCTCCCATATTATCTAACTCATCATCACTTTCTGGTTTATATAATTCTTCTAGAGTAGATTTATTAATTTTTTTTGAAATTTCCTTATTTTTATAAGTTTGGTTTTTGGGTGCAGATTTTTTTTGATAATTATTTTCATTATAATTTATTGGGGCTGCTGTAGTTACTAAAGAGCTCATTAATAAAAAATGAGATTATATTATTTTTTAAAGTTCAACATATATTTTTATTCCAAATAAATATAATTATAATTTATTTATTTTTAATTATATTATAATTATATATATGGTTAAAGGTAAGAAATCTCAAAAATTTTCAATATTTCATACTAGTAATAATATGTTAAAATTTATAAATAATAATAAATTGATAGCTGGTTTAGGGATGATTGTACTAAATTTATATTCTAAATATGTGGTATTTGATTTAAGTAAGTCTCAGCAGGAATTTATTAAAAATACTTTAACTAGAGAAATTATGATATTTTTAGTTGCGTTTGTAGGAACTCGCGATATTATTTTATCATTAGCATTAACTGCTATTTTTATTGTTTTATCAAGTACTGTATTCAATGAAAAAAGTAAATTATGTATAATACCAAAAAAATATAGACAAATAGAAAAAATTATAGATAAGAATAAAGATGGTAATATTTCAAAAGAGGAAATAAGATCAGCGATTGATGTTTTAAATAGGGCAAAATTAAATTTTTAAATAAAATATTTTAACAATATAATATAGTAATGGAGTTTCAAAGTAATAATCAATTAAATAATGATTCTATTATTTCTAAATCTAAAAATCCTAAAATTAAAACTAATGAATTATCAGATGAATATAATAAAATTGGTATATTTACAATTGATTTAAGTTTTATTCAAGTAGACTTAAGTTTAAATAAATTAGTTATTAACTTAACTTCTTCTGATACTATTCAAGGAACATCATTTTTTGTTCCTAGATATACTAGATTACAAGATAATAATAAATTTATAAAAAGTTTTATTAATTATACTGAGTTTGATGGACTAAATAAACCTTTATCTGAAATAGAAATAAAAAAGAAGCAATTAGAATTAGTTACCAATCGTCAAAGTTTAGAAAAATATATGGATAAATTTTCATCAAAGTTTGATCTAACTTCAGATCAAAAAAATACTATAAAAACAGAAGGCGATTTAAAATTTAGTGTAGGAATTCTTAATACTGAAACTATATTTGAAAATAATGCTAAATTTATATTAAAAAATGTTATCTTTAATAATCCTAATGCATCATTTTTCTATAGAATAAAAGATAACAAAAAAATGCCTTCCTACATTAATATAGATAAGAATAATTTACAGTCGGTTCTAGATACTATTACCTTTTTACCTGATAGATTTTCTTCTAAAAATATACAAGACAATATAGTATTAGAAGTAAAAAACAAAAATCTTAAATCAATTAAAAAAGAAATTGATAAAGAGATAAAAAATATAACTGATATTTATGGTTCAAATAAATCTAGTAAAACATTAATTGATGATTTAATTAAAAGAAGAGATATGTTATTTTTATATTTAAATTATAAAATAAGAGTTATTCAGGATACATTAAAATCACCTGGTATAAATGATGAATTATTGAATGAAAATATAAGAAATATGTGGGATGCATACATTAATACTAATGATGATTTTAAAAAATTAAATATTGGTACTAATTTTAATGATTTTTCCAATGAAGTAAAAAAGTTAAATAGAGAATTTAAAAAAATGATGGATCTTAGAGTTAAAAGAAATGCAAAATATAAGTTAACAGTTATTATAGATGAAAAAAATATTATATTGGTTCCAGAAAAGCCATTAAATTTATTAAAAAGAGAAGATAGAGAGAAAATTAAAATAATAATGAAAGATAGATTAGAAAATTTAAAAAAAAATTGTAAATCGCCTGGAAATACCTTGTCTATTAACCAAAAAAAAATAATAGAAATGTGCAAGAAAATTTGTGCAGATGAAAATAATTGTAAATGGTGTGATGTTTGTTCTACCATAGTAAATTGTTCAATGGATGAAAATATTTTATCAAAATGTAGACAGAAAAAAGAAGAAGAGAGAAAAAAGAAGTTAGAGCAAGCCAAATCAAAAAAAGGAGGTAGTAAAATTACCAAAAAATCCAAAAAAATTAAAAATAAACTTAAAAAATCTAAAAAATCAAAAAAATATAAAAAATACAAAAAAAGATTAACAAAAAAATTAACAAAAAAAATTAATTAAATAATTTATTAAATAATTTATTAAATAATTTATTTTATATAAAAATTATTTAAATATTAAATATATCACCCGGTAATGTTTGTAATAATTCAATAACATATTCCTTTGGTATTTCATTAAAATCAATTAACTTTTTGTTTTTTTGATATTTTTCATAAGCATTTTCTTTTTTTAATTGTTCTTCAAATAAATCACGATTTTCAAAATATTTAATAGCTGTTTTTGGTCCACATTTTTTAAATATTGGAGGTATATCATCACTTTTATCTCCAATTACTATCTTACAAAATAAATCTTTTTTTGCATTTCCTGACCATTTTTTACTTTCAGTTAAATCTTTATATTTTAAATTAATAATCTTAACGCTATCAGAAGCTAATTGTAAATAATCCATATCATTTGCTATTATGTAAATTTTACAATTATTTTCATTTTTTGTTTTTAGATATTTTGATAATAAAGCATTGCAATCATCTGCCTCTAGTTTAGGATGATTAATAGTTAAAATTTTCATTTCTTCAAGAATATTAATACCTAGCGCAAAGAATGGTCCTCCCATAAATGTATCATCATAAACTCTATTTTCTTTATATTTTTTATATTCTAAATTTCTCCAAATACATTTTCTAGGGCAATCTAGTGATGCAATAAATTTATAATTTTTTAATTTTGTATTTAATTTTAACTTTTTTGGAATTTCATTGATTTTTTCTTTAAATGTTTTTTTAAATTTATTAACAAATTCTTCATTTTCAATTGGATTGCCAAGTTCATCATCCGGTTTTGCCAATTTCCACCAACTAGTTAATGCATAATATCTATAAAATATAAAATAACTTGTATCAAGAAGAATGTAAGTTGGTTCAGTCATTTTTTAATAATAAATAATAAATAAAATAATTACTTTATTTCAATTTTTATTTTATTTATAAATCTAAACTTACTGTGTTTTTATTACTATTTTGTTTTCTATTTGATTTAGGAACTTTTTGACTACTTAATTCTTTTAGTTCTGAAATGCTGACAGTACTTGGATCTTTTTCTTCAGTTTTTACAGGTAAATTCACTTGCTTTGTTTTTAATCCTGATAAAAGCTGACTTATATCACTTGGACCTTTCATTTCTGGTCTTTTTGGTGCAGGTGTTTTAATTCTTTGATCATTTCCAAATGGTGAAAATTTTTCCTCGATTTTTATACCATTATCTACTTGGGAATTTAAGTCTGGTCTATTGGAAGGAGCATATCTTTGACTTTTAGGAATTTGAGTTTCCATAGGAGGCGGTGGGTTTCCTACATTTGTAGTCGGTGGACTTTTTCCTCCTGGAATAAAATTGTTCATAAAATTACCAAATCCTGGGTTTGAGTCGCCCATTGAATTTACTGCAGCTTGACTAAATTGTTGCATTAATTCAGGATTTTGTTTCATTATATCATCCATTCCTGGTAATTGTGATTTAAACATAGTATTAGTCATATGAACCATAATAGCTGAACCGCCAAGTTGGAATAATAATTTTAATTCAGGAGCTAATTTAGCTTTAGATTTATATTTTTCATGAAGTTCTGCAAAAATTTCATCATAATCAGAAATGTTTTCATTTACTTGCTCACCCCAACCATCCATTTTTAAATCAAATGGATCAAATTTGCTATTTAAAAACTCCATACCAGTAATACAAGCCATTAGCATTTTTCCTTGAAATTTCACACTATTTGCTTTTTCTTTTTCATTAATAATCATTTCATATTCTCCTTGAAGTTCTTGAAGCGGAGAATCCATTGTATATTTTTTGGTTAAATTGGCTCCTTTACTTTCTAACTCTTCTAATCTTCTTAAAAATTTAAATTTCTCTCTAAGTAATTCTTCTTTTGTCATTGGTGCTTCATCACTAACTACTGGCACAGGATTGACTTTACCATAACCATCCCATGTTTTATTAACATTTACTCTATTTGATGTTTCTTTTCCTAAATTATTTTCAGTTTCTAAATTAATTGATTTTGGAACATCATCAGATTCTTTTTCTAATGAAGTTGAATTTAAAATATTACTGAATAATTCAGATCTATTATTATCCACTGATTTAGTATTAATATCTGTTGATAAATTATTTAATTCGTTTTCTAAATCACTTAGCTCCCCTATAGGTACATCATTAGTTGAAGTACCTTTCTTTTTTTCATTCATTAATAATTCTAATCCGCCTCCAAAATTTACACTATCATTGGAATTATTAAAATTATCATTTAGATCTAGTTCAGTTTTTGAATCATTTTTTGTTAATTCAATTACAACATTTTCTAAATCACCCATTATAAATGTTTAAGAACATATAATTTTAAGTACTACGAATTAATATATATATTTTCATTTACTAAGTTAATTAAACTTTTAATATATTTATCATTTTTTTCATTTAAAAACCAAATTCCTTGTAAAAAACAATCTGATAAATCATCTTTTTTTTTATTTTTATTAAAATTTTCTAAAATTAATTGTTTATCATTAATATTAATTTGATTTTCTATTAAAATTTTTTTTGTTATTTCAATTCCTATTTTTTTTCTTTCTCCATATGAGGTTTTTTTAACACCTAAAAATAATTTTAATTTATTAGCAGCTGATATAAATAATATTTTATCCATATTATTCATTATAAAATATTGACTTAACATACCTTGAATGCAATTCATTCTATTAGCAATTGGACCGATTTGATTTTCTATTAATATATAATCTATATTTTCTATTAAATTTTTATCTAATTTATTAAGATTACTTCTTATTGATATACCAATATCTATTAAATTTATATTATTACATTTTAGTTTACTAATTGGTTCTAAGACATTATTATCTATATAATCTTCAATATTTAAAATTAATTTATTTTTTGAACCATTTTCATCTATTTCGTATTCCTTACATAAATTTTTTAAATCTCCTATTTTTAAATTTTTAAATTTTGTTAAATTCGATGTAGGTAATTTGTATGAGGATAAATTAGCATGAGTTTTACAAAAATATTCATTATTTTTAAATAAACAAGCTTGCTTTCCACATATGTTTACTTCTTTCTTTGAATCATTCTTTGAATCATTCTTTGAATCATTCTTATAGTTATTCTTAGTACCAACCTTAGAGTTTTTTATTTTATTTTTTAATTCACAATTACATAAATATTTCTTTTGTTCAGATAAATTAATTACATCCCAAAATAATATATTAAATTGGTTATCATGTGTTTCTAAAATACAAATTGCTAAATTTTTTATACCTACATCTATACTTAAAATTTTCATATTATATATATATTGTTTACTTTAATATATATAATAATTAATTAAAAGAAGTAAGTAGATTTAGGTATACAAAATATTTATAGATTATAAATATTAATTAATAGTTAATTTAAATTAGGAAATATATCTAAAACTTGATTAAATTTTTCAGAATAATTTTCATATTTTTTCAAAAATTCATTTCTTAATGCATCATTTCTCTCTACTAAAGTTTTTTTATTATATTTTTTTAAAGATAGATCTTCAACACTTTTACAATTTCCATAATATAATTGAAAATTATTATTAATAATTGCATCAGTATTTTTTTGCAAAAACATTCTATAATCTAAGTTAGACATTTATAAATAGTATATATTATTTTTCACTAATTAGTTTAATTAGTTGCTCTTTTTTTAGTTTATTAATATTTTCAACTGAATCCAAATTTTTTTCAATTGCTATATCTCTCAAATCATTTACCTTTAATTTTGTTAATCCTGGTTGTTTTTTACTTTCTTTATCTTCTAAATCTGTTATATCTTCAATAGGATTATCCACTTCAACAATTTTTAATCCTACTGTACCATCTAAATTTTCAATTGAATCATTTAATTCTTCGCTATTAATTTCTGTTAATTTTTTATATATATGTAAGTCACTGCCATGTCCTAATGTTTCGCCATTCACTAATGTTTCGCCATTCACTAATGTTT
>CERI01284234.1_pt1 | contig 12774 bp, 20 predicted proteins | sample 350261 | NCBI WGS metagenome assembly CERI01 (sample SAMEA2620979, study PRJEB7988) | marine metagenome | isolation source: saline water (ENVO:00002010), including
TTATCCGAAAGGTCACTGGACTTAGCTGGTCCTTTTAGGTATGCGCTATATATTTGCCCTGGTGATAAAACTCTTGGATAATAATTAAATCTGGAAATAAAACCCGAAAGAATTGGTTCATCATCTAATGAACCAAGTGTAATAAATCCTGCATTGTCATAAGGTTGTAATTCTTCTGGTGTAATGAAAGTTCTTGCTAATTTTCCATTTAGATACAGGTCAAGCGTTTTATCATGTATAGAGATAGTAATAAAATTCCATGCTTGTAATGGAATATTGTGTAAAATATGAGTGTGGTCATTATCGGCACTTCTCGATAATTGTTTAACTTGATTTGCATTTTCTGAGAAGTATGTCATGTGTGATTTTCTACTAACTCTTTGTGAATGTTTGTCTGTAAAGAATATTTCCAAATTTGAATTTTCTGCTCCGAGTGTTACGTTTAAATTGTGGGGAGTATGTTTTCTTCTGAAAATATATTTTGGTCTATCGGGAGTGTAATTCCAGTGAGATACAAATAACCAGAAACTGTATGTATGGGCGACCGAATTAGGTAATTCAGTATTACATGTAATCATATCTGATGTAATTTCGACAGGTTTATCTATGATAACAACCCCTGTATTAAAAGAACTCTTTGATTTTTGAACAGTCATATATATAATTGTAAAAATAGCAATTAGGACAATAAATAGAATGATACCTATGATAACACTCGATGTACCCATTTACAATATCCAATATAAAAAATTGTAAATAATAAATGGACAAACTAAATGATTTATTAGACACTGATAACTCTGCAACATTAATTGGTTTGGAAATATTAGCTGGAATTATAATTTGTTTAGTAATATATGTCATATCACTTATAATTGAATCAATAAGCGGTAAAATAAAGAATGATTCAAATGATTCCCCTGTGATATTTTCGGGTATAGTCGATGCGAAAAAGTCGCATGTTATAACTCAAGATCCAAAGATAGATGGTTCTATAACACTAAAAAGATCTATGAATGAATCTGGTATTGAATACACATATTCAATGTGGTTATTTTTTAATGGAGAAACTTGGGATGCAAATACAAATTTTGGAAGATGGAAACACATAATGCATAAAGGTCCGAAAATAGAAACTATTGGCGGTGCTACTGATCCCAGTGTAACTCCAGAACAAATCAGTCCAATAATGTCTCCTGGATTATGGTTAAGTCCAGTAGATAATACTATTCGATTGTACGTAAATACATTTGAAACAAATACTGAATATGTCGAATTGAGTAATTTACCAGTTCAAAAATGGATAAATTTTGTTTATACTCAGAGAAATTTTACAACAAACATATATATAAATGGTCGTTTAAAGAAATCTTATACATTGAAAACATTGCCTCGTCAAAACTACTATAATTTATATATAACTAATCATGGAGGTTTTTCAGGATATATATCTAAAATGGTATATTATAATTATGTGTTAAATGATTCGAAAATATATGATATGGCAAAGAAAGGTCCTGTATTAGAGAGAGATAAAACAGATATCTCCCAAGAAGATCAAGAAATCAAATCGAATCTTCCTTACCTGTCAAATAGATGGTGGGTTGATGATTTAACAATAGAAAATTAAAATCCCTGTTATTTTAAACAGTGTCTAAAAACTTTAATAATAAAAGTATAATATAATGGTAAAGAACCAACTGTTCAAAAGTAATCCTCCTGAGGAATTATGTCTGGAGGTATTAAGTGCGTTTGGTTTATCATCGTTTGATGACGTAACTAATTTTTCAAAAAAAGATATAGAAATAATGGGAACTGTTGCCAAACTATACGAATTAAAACCAAAATTAGAAGAATATTATATACCATGTAAGGCGCGTACGTATTTAAATGATATAACACCTAAAAATTCAATAACAATTTTAAGACAAATACTAAGATGTGTAAATCGTACAGTATCTTCTAAAGAGAAGTACGTACGTGCTTCAAAATTTGTTGTATATCAAATAATACCGAAAAATTTTAAACAATATCAACCAGTAAAAATAGAGAACAATGATTCCAACTATTTAATAAAATTTGATTGATATATTTTTAAACAAACCCCGAAATAGTAATAAAGAAATACAATACTCCAAATAATAAAGATTGTAATATATAACCAGTGGTATTAAGTTCATCACCAGTACTTGCAACTAAATAAGGTAGTTTAGTAAATAATTTTATAAAATACTTACTTGAATATACAAAAACGAAGAAAATAACTGTATAAATTCCAGTAAGTTTTAATATATTTTTTAGCTTATCCATATTAATTGACTCATATAATGTCTGCATTGTTGATGTTGTTGGCATTTTATCAGGTACAAATAATGTTTCTTTAATTTCTTCAGTAATATTGTTTTCAACAATAGGTTGTGAAGCAATCTGTTGTGCGATTTCTACATTTTCAGTATTAAGTGTATCTATATCCGAAACACTTTCATTAATATTGTTTGTAGAATTTTCTATTGATTTGGATGTTTCGAGTTGTGTTAAAATCTTATTTACTAAATCAGTATCTCCTTTGGAATTATCTGGTAATTGGTTTAATGGAGTTGTGGATATACTTTCCATAATAGATATGATAAATCATCCTATTATAAAAAGATATGAATTAACGCATAAATATAATCATTTATGACATGTTATTAATTTTTAGCTTTTTGCAAATTTGAGAATTTGTTAAATAACTCTTCTGTTTTACCACTACCTTGATATTTATCTAACATTTCCATACCCTTTTCTATAACGGGTTGCATTTTAGATATTGTTGCCATTAAATCTGTTTGTTCTTTAATTAAACTTTTTGTATCTTTTGTCATATCTCTTAATGTTTTCGGATCAAAATTTTGTAATGCCCCTTCTATTGTTGATGTAACATCAATTTTTGGGGTTTCTACTTCATCATCATCATCATCTTCATCATCTGTCTCTGCTTCATCATCATCCTCTTCTTCTACTTCTTCATCAACAATATTGTTTTGTGAGAAATGTTCTAATCTTATACATAAATTCATTAAGCATGCGCATATTCCAGAAAGTCCAAATGAAATATATAATTCTAATTTAAGTACATAAAAAGACAGGATAAGAACCGATAGAAAAATAATAACAGATTTCCAATCTTGCATTGAAATAGTTGTGCATAGTATAAACAAACTAATAATAACTATTAAAGATTCAATCATTATATCTTAATATAATGATTTTTAATTTTTTCGGGTCGTTATATATCGTTTTATTAAAAAATATTTTGGATTGCTACGGAAAAATAAGATATTGTATATATTTTCTTGATTTTAAAAGAAGACAATATTTATGTGGCCAATATATATTATTAGATAAAAGATATGTGAATAACCATAATGAATTAATTTGTCCTATGCTAAAAAGTAGTTCAATATCTTGCAAAGATATTGGTAATACAAAAATACCAATTAGTGAATATCAACTACAAAATATAATGCATATATGTTGTTTAAAGAAAGATAATAAATATATTGATGTAATTAGTGATGACATATTTAGATTTTGCAGAATAAAAAAAAAAATTTATTCTATAAATGTTCAAATATTTCCATGGGAAAATGTAAAAAACCATAATATAGAAATATCAAGGGGAAATTTGTATAGAATAGAATAACTATTTTTTAAACTTTATAAATAGGTACATTCATATTTTTTAAAAATAGAAAAACAGTATCATCATTTTTGTAATCATTTATATAATTTATTCTATTGATTCCGGATGATAATAATAATTTTGTACAGGTCAAACATGGAAAATGTGTTATATATGCTGTTGCGCCATTACAAGAGACTCCCCTCTTTGCACAATCGGTTATGGCATTTTGCTCTGCATGAACAGTAGCGACTTCATGTCCCTCTCTTATAATTTGATTATGCGGGCATCCTGGTAAGTATCCATTGTATCCCTGCGAAATAATTCTATTTTCTTTAATAATTATACATCCAACATGCAATTTTTTACAGGCGGATCTTTTCGATGTTAATTGCACCAAATCTTTAAAATAGTCATCCCACGAAGGTCTTTCAAAAGACATTAAATAATACTTTATACCAATTATCTTAAATAATTTTGAGTATATTGAAATAGTATAACTATAATATAACTACATTAATTAATAATATTCAATATGGGAGAAGCTGCTATTGCTGATATGGGTATTTTGAATAAAAGTGAAAATATAGATTGCGAAATAATTGTTCCTGATAAAGATTATGATAATTTGATAAATTCAATAAATAACTTAATAGAAAAAAATGATATAAAAATGAAGTTCAATGAGAAATTAGGTTTGATGAAACGTGTGCTTAATCCATTAGGATATGATACAGATGTTATATATAAGAATGCTTTACATTCTGATGTATGTAAATATTCTCATTGTAAAAAAGAAGACCATCTGAATCATATAACTGAAAGTATAATATTACCAAATAGTCCAAATAAATATCTTGAACAAATAAAGCCAGTTTATAATGCAAGTCAAATAATAGATTGGCTAAATAATATACCTCAACCAGAACAAAGAACTCCTGAATGGTTTTCTTACAGGAATAATGTACTAACTGCGAGTAGTTTGTCAAATGTTTTCGAAAAAAAAGCATCAGCACATTATAATGAATTATTGGAAGAGAAGGTTCTATGTGATAGAAAACCAATAACAGGAAAAGCTCTTCAAAAAGGAATTAGAAATGAGCCAATAGCTCAAGAGATTTATGAAAGAAAAACAAAAACAAAAATAACAGAATATGGGTGTATTAGACATAAAAAATATAATTATTTAGGTGCATCTCCTGATGGAATTGTAACCGAAACAGAATCTGAATCAGAAATATATATGGGCCGAATGTTGGAAATAAAATGTGTATTAAGTCGAATATTATATGGAATTCCCTTATGGAAATATTGGGTTCAATGTCAATTGCAAATGGAAGTGTGTGATTTAGAATATTGTGATTTCTTTGAATGTCAGATTGATGAAAACAGTACAGAAGATGAATTCTTTGAATATGTAAAAAGTACCAGTGATGAAACTGATAAATATTATGGTATAACTATTGAATATTCTGAATCTGATGAAAATAATAAATCTAAGATAAAATACGTATATTCTAAAATGAATGATACATATATCAATTTAAAAGAATGGTATGAAAATGAAATAACAAAATATGAAGATGGTGCCGAATATAGTAAAAGATGGTATTTGAATACTTATTTCTGGAAGTTAAACAAGTATTCATTAATGACTATAAAAAGGGATAGGATTTGGTTTAATAAGGTAAATCCTGAACTAAAACAGTTTTGGGATAAAGTAGAAAATGATAGAAAAATAATTAAGGAAAAACCTGAATTAAAAAGGGAATTGTTTCCCGAAAAGGTAAAGCGTCGAAAGGTATATCATCCCCCCCCTGATGTATGCTTGATTGATGATGATGAATGAAAAAAAAACGATTCATACTTTTTTTAATATCAAATATTACAATGTATAAGTTGTCATTGAATTGTGGAGTTGTGTATATTTCATTATGCAAATCTATATAAATAAAAAAAGGTCTATAACTTTAAAGAGAATCTATAAATCAAATAAAAGTATAAAATATGCAACTATGTGTAATATAGTAAAAAAGAAAAATATAGATATTGAAGATTGTCATTTAGAATCAATAAAGGAATTATCTAAAAAAAAACGTGAGAAATACAAGAATGGTTATAAGAGATATTTGGGTGAAAAATATGATATAATGATTAATAATGGCGAATTACCTACACCAGAAGAAATGATTGTATTTTTAAAAATTTAATCAATTGGATTTTATTTAAAAAATAAAATAATTTAATATAAATATGGAAGAAACCAAAGGTATATTGGAATCAAATCCACTTTCTTGTGCTTTTTTTTCGGATCAAAATATGGCTGCTTTACAAACGAATTTAAGATATGCAGTTTGGATTAAATCAAATAAACAATATGTAATTGCAAAACAAAGTGAAAAAGAACTATCTATCATAATGCGCTCTATATATTTTCAACATTCTAAAAATTTACCAAACTATGTATTAGAACAAGTAAAAGAATTAAATAATTTAGTGTTAGAGTATTCAATACCAAAAGTAATTGTTCAGGTAAAACAATATTTAGAATATCAAAAACATATAAATGGACAACGAGATATACTTCCCCATAGTATCAACGTGTCTAATAGAGGGTCTAAACAATTAAGCATGAAGCCATGGTTTTAATTTAATTTTTTTATAACATTATTTAATTTATTTTTGATATTTTTAACAATATCAGATATATTCATATTTTTAATATAAATATAAGAATAACATATCCCACTGATATTTGATATAAGAAAAATGATAGAATGTATCTTTATTGAGTAAAGAAGGTGAATAAATATAATATATAGGTGTATAGAATTATTTTTTAATTGCTGTATAAGATAATTATCAGTAGTATTTTTCGATTGTGATAATTTTTGTAATATGTTAATCCTTTTTTTATAAAACCATGCCGATATTATTATATAATATCCAGAGCTAAAACCAGTAATAATTCGTAATATAGCATTCTTGTAAAATAAAGCCAAAACTATATTTAATGATGAAATAACAAAGTTGATAGTGCTTTCAAACTGGTATATATATATTTTAACAGTGCCATCGTAATATTCATTATCTTTTTCGTTATTAAAAAATCCGCTTAATCCAACCTCTGAATCGCTCCATGTCAAATCTGTCATTTCTTATAAATTAATATTTAATATAGAATAAAATAATTATACCAATTTATGAAATTGAAGTCATATACTTTTGATAATTCACATTGTAAAGATATAAATAAAATATGTATTTGTTTTTACGGTCTTACACGCAGTTTGAAGAGAACCTACCCTTATTTTAAGAAATTTCTATTTGATATTCTTGATGAGAATAATATTGTTTATGATATTTATATTCATACTTATAGTTTAGACATATTGACTAATAAAAGGTCGAATGAGCATGGCGTTAAATTGGATAATGAAGAATATAAAATGCTAAACATAAAAGAATCTATTATTGAAAATCAAAATGATTTTGATGAATCTTTTGATTATTCCAAAGTAATAAAGTATGGCGATTCATGGAAAGATGATTTTAATAGTTTAAAAAATTTAATCAGACAACTGAATAGTTTAAAACAAGTAACATCATTAATAAAAAATAGAGAAGAATATGATAATTATTTATATATACGCCCAGATTTACAATTTGTAGAAAAAATTGATATCAATTTCTTAAAATATAAACAATCTTCCCCATATTTACTTACTCCAGATTTTGGAAAAGGACCGGATAAAAAAGGATTAAATGACCGTTTTGCTATAGGCGATTATTTCTCTATAATAAAATATGGTGAAAGAATAGATTTAATATATGATTATATGCAAAATCATGGGAAGTTGCACTCAGAAAGATTAGTAAAATATTTACATATTAATAATAATATTTTTAATATTATTATTGACATAATGTTATTAAGAGTCAGAAGCAGTGGCCATATTGCGAGAAACGATATAAGAGATTTAAAAAGATATTGTAATACTCACAAAAAGAAATATTGTATTAATAAATACATTATTATAAATTAAATTTATCATAAAAATGATAAATTGTAATATCTAACCTATTATAAATATATAAGTTTCTGTACTTTAAAAAAATGGAGAATCAACTGTTTTCTTGCATGGTATGTGCGGATACTTGTTCCGTTCCATGTATGATGAAATGTCCCCGTTCATCATTTTATGGCAAAGATGAATGTGATGGTGGTATATGGTGTTTAGATTGTGTTCGCAAATGGTGCGATTTAAATAAACCTAAAAAAGAGAGACAGAACAAGCCAATACGTTGTGGAAAATGTAGAGCATATATTATGGATTCAAAATATGCTTATGCAAGTAAATGTTATCAAGTATTGGATGCATTATTTCCAGAAATTGATAAATATACGAAAGATATAGCAATTTGTCGAAGGTCATCTTGTGGAGTTAATTGTAACACACAAAGAAAATTGTGGAAACATATTAAAAATGAATGTGAAGAAAGCATGATGAAATGTGAAAAATGTACAAGATGGATTAAAAGAAAAGACATGAAAAATCATATTGAATGTGACCACACTTATGTTGAATGTTCATTGTGTCAAAATGATCACGGATTTAAAAACAAAATACTGAAAAAAAAATTGATTAGTCATTTTAACTGGCATCGTCAAAACTACAAAGAAAAATTCATAGATTCGTTAAACCTGATGAAAATTGAACATTTAAGATTGAAGAAAATTGAAGATTCTATAAATATTGTCGATAATTATTTGAGCCATATTGGACAAAATAATATTCTATAAATCTAATGAGCGTAAAAAGAAAATGTGATAATATGTATTATACTTTACAATATATAACAGATATTGAAGAAGATTTTAATGATATAGTGGAGAAATTCGAAAGTAAAGCAGATTGGAAAAAGGGTTTATATAAAAAATATGTTCAAGGAACAGATAATGATCAAAAGCGTGCCGTTTTACATAGAGTATTAAAAGATGGATTGAATGGTAAGGATACGAGTATATATAACAGAATCATTAATTTTTATATAGCTCAAAATGAATGTACATTAGAGTCTCGTCATAATTGGTTAGTTACTTTTAGAAAAATTTTTAGTAATAATCCCACAGAAATGAGACATATGCCTCATAAACAGAAAGTAGATGTAATAAAGGCTGCTATTGCAGAAGCGAAGGTGTTATTCAATTCAAAAAAAAATAAAAAAGAAAGTGATGATGAGCAGTTTGAAAGTGATGATGAAACACAATTAGTAGATTCAGACTATAAAATACCTGCCGATACAGGTTTTGTTTCAATGAATGAAGATGAAGTTAGTGAAATTGATTTTGATTTATTTATTCAAAAAATGAAGGAATATTTCGATACAGAAGATATGGATATAAAAAAAGCAGATTCAAAGTCAGTAGATTCTGAGCCAGTAGATTCTGAGCAAATACCCAAGTATGGGGATAATTTTTTTGGTGGAAAATTGAAAAAGAATAAGAAGAAAGGTACAAAGAAAAATAGAAAGCCCAAAAAAAATGAATCAAGAAAAAGGCAATTAAAATATTCAAAGCCAAAATAAATCAAGATAACGACAATTAAATTACAAATTTTCTTTCATTTAATAGATTTCTATTTTATGTCTATTATCATACTCTTTCTTAACTCTAAGTAGTCTGTCGAGAATTTTAGATTTATCTAATACTGACAAAATACGTTCATCGTGTCCTAAATTCCAAAGATTATGGTTAAGATGGTATATTGCCAAGTCTAACGATCTGTGTTGTACTTGAGGTTTGGTAACTATAAAATTTGGTATTGATTCCCAGTGTCCGTGAGTACTTCCCCAGTACATGAATTTTCCGTTGAAGAATCTTGGTCCCCTCGAGGATGGTTTCCATCCTTCATACTTAAAATTGTCAAGTAATTCTTCAACTCGTCCAGGAAAATATCCAAAACGTCCACCAAATTTTATACATTCATCCCCATCTTCGAATCCGTCGTATCTATCTTTAGCCCAATCCTGGGCATTGCGTATGTCTTCTATTTTCCATGCAGAAAGTATAAGTTTTGCTGTTGGAGAAGGTTCATTGGGTGTCGTGTAGGAAACTATTTCGTTTTCAATTACTTCAGGCAAATTTAATTTTTCCGAAAAGAATAACATAATGTATCTTATCTCATAATAAAGACATAAGTATATCATTTTTTTTTCATATAAAAAATAAAGTGTATAAAAAGTAAATATAACATGTTGTCATCTGAAAGATTATCATTACAAAAATCGCAATCAGAAGTAAGTGGTCGTTTTGATGATCTTAAGAAATCTGTACAAACTATAAAAGATGAAATAAAATCTTTAAAAAAAGAGGTAACTGATATTAGTAATAATGTGAAAGAGTTGAAAGAGTCAAATGATAAAACATTTTCAGAAATATATTCTTTTTTAAATAAATTAGAGAAAGTTTATTACAATGGTTTAATAGGTGAAATACCATTTGATGAAAACTCTAATTCAAATAACGATGTTAAAATTGTTCGCGATGTCAGACGAGATATATTCAAATAAAATATTAGTTATTAAATATGAGTTCGTCAGGTTCTCCAAGTCCTTTAATTGCATCACATGCTGCGGAACCATGAAAATTCGATAATTGAAAAGAGCATGGATATACAAATGATAAAATAATCATTAATATTGTAATAGAACTAATTACAGAAAGAAATATTATCATACCAGTGCTTAATTTACCCTTAAATTTATTAACATAACTTTCTTTTTTATTATAGTTATCATAACAATATTTAATACCATACAAAATCAAACCGATAAATACACACAGCAATATAGACTTTAATATACGTAATGTAAGCATTATTAATATATATATATAATATTATTCAATAATCAAATTCAGTCAATGTCTCACCCATTGGAATACTATAATAGTTTTCATTGTTACAGGATGAGAAATATGATATCACACTATAAATAATAACTACTAAGATTGTAATTAATAATAATACAAATACAATCAGATTAAAATCATTTTTAATAATATTTTTTGTATTTATATAACTTTCCTTGCATTGCTTATATTGTTTAATATAGTGAATAGAAAGAAGTATTAAAGCAATTAGTATAAATAACGAGCTTGAAGTTTTATAATTTACATTTTCAATAAAACTGGTCATATTTATTATAATAAAATATTATTTTGAATGATATATTGCTAATATTGCTGAAAATCCAATAACAAGAAGAAATAAATTAATAAAATTATCATCAGAATTTTCGGCACTAAAATTTTCTCTTAATTGATATGGTCCCGGAAGACGTGCATTATTTATAGTCGGATTTTTTTCTTTAACTAAATTATTCAAATTTTTATTAGTAGTTTCTGTCATACTATTAAACCCACTTGTACAACGTGTTTCCCATTTCCATGTTTTACCTTCTGCATTAGGACTGTAAATTTTTGAGCCAATAGGAAGTGTCATTTCTTTACATTCGTCATTACCTATATTACCTTTTTTTGAAACAGCAATACCCATTTCTATTGGATTAAAATCATATACATCTTCAACTAATCCCGGTACAAGGCCTCTTCCCTCGGTTAAACCAGTTAGATTACATCCAGTTAAGCCGTAAAAACTAAGATTCAAAGGAGGAATTGTACCAGTTGGGACATTTCTTACATATAAATATTTATCTTTATCTTTACATACGGGTGTAGATGTTTCCGGATTACATTTACCTGATTTTAAAAAATAATTAGCACCTAATGACAAATCATCTCCTTCCATACTAACTCCACTTCCCATGTATCCCAAGCTATATTTGATGCCATGATATATATTTTTAGTTTGTTCTTGTGTTGGTTTTTTTATTCTATCTGGATATTGATGAAGAGATATTGGATCTACTTCATAAGTTTTTTTTAGATTTTCTGTATTAATTGAATAATATTCTGAATTTTTATCTTCCTTTTCGATATTTATTATATCATCTTCGTTTGCTTTATTAGACATTATTATAAATTAACATTATAAATATCTTGTAAATTATATTTTGTTTTATTCTTAAAAAATGAATAAGAAAATTATTATTATACAAAAGAGAATGACTTCAATAGAAGATGAACACGTTTATAAAGTATATAGAAATATATCGGAACATTTTTCTGATACAAGATTCTGTATTTGGAATTTTGTAAAAAAATTTTTAGACACAAAGAATGAGAATATGATTGGAGTTGATATAGGTTGTGGAAATGGAAAAAATATATGTTACAATAATTTATTAAAAATTGATGGATTCGATAATTGTCGTAATTTTGTAGAAATATGTAGAGAGAAAGGATTAAATGTAAAAATAGGAAATTGTTTAAATCTACCATCTCAATCAAATAGATATGATTTTGCTATGGCAGTTGCCGTATTTCATCATATGGCATCAGATGAACATAGAATAAATGCTATAAAAGAAATGATAAGAACATTAAAGTCCGGAGGAAAAGGTATATTTTCTGTCTGGTCTGTAGAAAACCAAGAGACTGAAAAAATTAAGAGAAATTTTGTTCCAGGAGATAACTATGTAAAATGGAGAAGAAAAAGAGATGGAGAAATCTTTCAGAGATATTATTATGTATATACAAAAGAAATGATAATATTTATGATGGCAAACTTTAAAGAACAAATAAAAGATATTAATATTTTTAATGAAAGGGGAAATTGGGTAGTTGAGTTTATAAAATTATAAATATAGTATATTTTACAGTTTAACAGTGTTGTCGTCTTTCTAAATAATTTTGAACATATGTAATAGTATTTTTTGAGAAAGTTTTATTGATAAAAGGAAAAATACTGTGAATTAAACCATTTATAAATCCAATGTAAAACAGAAAAGATATTATTAACGAATGTAATGCATGTTCATAGTATGACATGCATAAACTATTTGGATGATTAAAATAAGAATAAATAATTGTATTATTCATAAATTAATATTAATTAATAAATTTAATCTTCACTAACTTCTTCAGTAGGTTCCTCTACTTTTTCAGTAGATTCTTCTACAACTTCAGTAGATTCTTCTACAACTTC
>CERI01076141.1_pt1 | contig 12768 bp, 6 predicted proteins | sample 350261 | NCBI WGS metagenome assembly CERI01 (sample SAMEA2620979, study PRJEB7988) | marine metagenome | isolation source: saline water (ENVO:00002010), including
AATCAGATAAATACAATGACGAACAAAAGATTGATATGATTACAAGATTTGAAAGGGTTATAGTTAAAAAATATATTGATGAATTAATTACAATTGACTCCTTAGCTTATAATGTTGATTCTTTATACAATGAAAATACGGAACTTTATGACCCCGTTGATATGAAAACGGGAATTAAAGGTGAAACACTTAAAAACGTACATAATGCTCTTAATTTATGGGATACTACAATAAACGCTTTATCTTAAACTAAAATTTGTCAAAATATATCATAAAAAATAACTCATAATGTAATAATGGCCGAACAAAATGATTATCTTGAAAAGGTAAATAAAATAAAAAATTTTTTCAAATTTACCGGTGACTTTACAAAATTTAAAGAAGAATCCTATAAAGAATATATTGACAAAATTTTTATAAGTAAAAAAGTCCAAGGATATGGAAATAGTAATGTTAAAGAAATTAGCGAACTAATTGGTTTGGAAAATAAGAAAGACGTAGATAAAAATTTTGAAAATATGATGTCGGTTTTTTTATGGGCTCGTCATCAAAACATCATAAGAACAAAAAAAGAGATAACGAATGAAACAGATATTGATAGTAAAATTCAAAATCTTAAAGATAAACTTGATAAAAATTTAGATTTGAAAATTTTATTAAAGATATTGGATGAAAATTTTGAAGGAAAACCAAAAGATTTCTTTGGTTACACTTATACAACTTATTTAAAAAAAATTACAGATATTACAGATACAGATATTGAATCTGCAAAAAATGAAAAACTATATAAAATTTTTAAATTAATTCATGACAAAGCAAAAGAAGTTTCAAATGGCCCGATTCAATTGAATTCAGATGAAAAATCATTGATTTTATGGATGTATCACGAGTTTCACTCAACAGAAAACTTAAAAGGTAAAATATCGCATAGTAATGGCGTGTACAATATTCGTAGAAATATAGAAATAACAAAACAATTTTACTATGGAGATAAACATGGAGATAATCCTGTTTATCTCACACTCACAAAGTCAAATTATATTTTTCTTGGAAACTTTTTTAAATCACCGCTGGAAATCAAAAGTTTAGAACCCAATTATAACAAATATTTGGAAGAAACTCAAAAATTAAAAGATGTAGAAGAAAAATTTCCGGATCTCTTTAAAGAACAATTGCTACTAGGATATGAGATTGATTTATCACCACCTCGAGAAGATCAACAATCTTATCCTGACAAAAGCAATAGTAGTTATGATGATATCAATGCCGATTCTTTTTTCAATTTATTATTGAACGAAAAAGTTCACAGTGGTTACGCAAATTTAGAAGAATTATTTAGAAAAAAGTCATCAAAAAATGAAAACCAAGTTTTTCATTTTATAACGCAATGGTTATCTCAATTACATGAAGAAGACTATCAAGGTACATTTATCAATGAACCGGCTACATTAAATCAGAAATCTTTGATTTATCTCTATTTTCATGCTTTTCGTAATATTATCAAAACGGCCGCCGTCCATACTTTAATAAGTATGTTGATGCAACTTTTCATACACAATTTTGATTATTTAAAATCAAAATCAAAATTTGATGGTAAAGTTGAAGATAGTAATTTACATAGTTATGAAAATTTCAAATCAGTTATTAATCCATCTGATAATACTTATGATACAATTTCAGATGAAAATTTCAAAAATTTTATGTTGAGAATTCAGAGATTTTGGGATGGTCGTCAACAAGATAAAATCCTTTACATCCTCTTTTTCTTTATGGCTTTTAAAATTGAACCTTATGATCTGTTTCCCAAAAAAATTAATAATGGAAAATGGGAAGATATTTTAGAATTTGGAGATAATAAAAGTTTCACGAATGACGGCCATTTCTTCTCTATTTTATACTCAAAAATGAAAGCGAATTTTTTTGAATATATCTCTAAAAATAAATATTTCATCAAAGTGAATTTTGACGAAGTTGATATGATTGATAGTAAAATAGGTGAAATTAAGGATGAAGTTAAAAAAGGAGAAATAGCAAAATTTAACGAAACGTTTGATTTAATTTCAGAGATCATTGGTTCTGGATTTGTATATTCTTTGAATAATATCAAAAATGCTGGAAAATGGAAAGAAATTTATGATCGAATCGAAAATATTCAAGCAAGTGGTAAAGAAGTAAAAGAGAAAAGAGGAGCGAAATATTTAAGATTAGATTTGAGTAAAGAAATAGATTTTAGTGAAAACCCGAATAAAGATATTATCAAAATTTATGCTTCAAATACCATTGCTGATACAGATACTACTAGGTGTATCTTATTTCAAAAAAACATAAATAATCATTCCTTTTATTATGACATTTTATCCGATTCTTACTGGGTCCCTCCAACGGAAAGACCCAGTGCCGAGCATATCGTCCAATATGAAAATCAACGGATACTATTATTTCATTATTTGTTAATTAGAGATGATAATATCCGAGCATTGATTGGTAGACTCATGCGTTTTTTTTTAGAATCAAGATATTCGCAGGTTTGGGTCCAGGAACAAACAAATTACGCTTTTGGAAATAGAGACCGTCATCAAACGGAAATTGATTTCTTTCAGAAAATGTTGAAATATGTTGTTTATCAAAGAATAATTAATGGTAAACAAGATGACGATATTTTAAAAACTTTTACCATTTTTGTAAAAATTCATGAGGCGTTTGAAAATATTTACAAGGGACCTTTACATCCAAAGGATAGTGATGCTGTTGTTGAAAGTTATTCAAAACATTATTTAAATCCAGATAATCTTTTAATAAATCAAACTTTAAGTTTGGATGTATATAAAAATCATTTAACTTCATTATACAGTTCTTCTAAGACTATTAAAGTATACAACCCCGGAAAAGACGAGCGTATTATACCTTATAGTTCAGAAATTATTGATATGGAGGATGATATGGGGAATCATATTTCAACAAAAGAAATAGGTTTTGACGAAAGTTATCTTGATTCAAAACCGAAAGATACGTATCAACGAGAAACTTTAGGAAAACTATTCGAATTGAAAAGAGATACAGATTACGATACTTCAAAGAAATATTTTGAAAAGGATTTTGATATTAATATTTTTGAAATGTTATCCATGAAAACCGGGCGATCTGTGGGAAGATTATCTGGCGGTCGTATACCATATCAAGACGATGAATTTGTAAGATTAAAGAATGAGGATGAACCAGAATTTCATTACGAAAAAGACATAAAATCGGTGATGGTCTCTAATGATATTGATAGAACTTCAATAATGACATGTTCTCAAATAAGAGAGACTTTTTCTAATTTAGAAAGTGACGTTTTTGATTACCAAGTAATGGGTATGCACTCTCTTCGTTTCGCTATGGATAATGTGAATAACGAATATTTTAAAAAATATGCGAGTACATACTCTCAATTTTATGAAAGTACCATTTTCGAAAATATAGAACAAGAATTATTGCTAGTTTTCAAAATGTCCGTGCTTCACGATATACGTGTTGAAGAAGTAAAAAAAATATTATCATATTTTTACCTGAACCCTCAAAAATTTATGAAAAAGGCTTTTCCATCATCGAAAAATAATTTGGAAAACAATTTGGAAATGGATTTAGAAATGGATTTAGAAATGGATTTTGAGATTTTTCTTATTCTGAAAACGATTTTATTCAATTCAAATATTTACAAAGACCACGTTCAATTAACGAATGACGTCCTAGATAAACTCCTTCTTAATTTGGATCTTACCGGAAGATTACGAGATATTGGAGATATTCCCGAATTTCAAAAATATTCCAGCGAAGAAGTCACATCTGATGAATTATTACAAGATTACAATACCGTGGCTTATGAGGCTGTAGGTCAATCAAAACAAGCTTATGCGAGTATCATTCGTTTTCAGAATATATTCTATGTTGGTGAAAAGGAGTTTAATTATTATCAAGCGACAAACCAATACAAAAACACAAATCCCATCATTTATAAAACAATCAGACATTTACTATCTTTATTCCCTTACATTTCTGTAGCTCAAGGAAAATTAAGTGATCTGGCTATAGCATATTACAAATTCTTCATCATTGAAGAAGTTGTGAACGAAGTAAAATCCAGATGTTGTAATCACATAACTAAAAACTTAGTTTTTGATACATTCATGAATCATTTTAAGATTCCGTTGAATTTCCCTGAAACCATGTCTCCTAATTTCGCGAAAAATAAATACGAAACACATGTTATGAAATTTTATGAGATGAATGTCCTTCCTTATTTCCCAAAATATCATAATGTTTTACAAAATTTTGGAAAGAACACTGATACAAAACCAGCAACGATAGCCGGAGGAAACCGAATCCTAAAATTAAAAAACAAGAAACGTAATTTCAAATTATTTTAAAATTTATTTTTTTAAATAACGTTCCATATCTGAGATATCCAATGGACTCGATGTAATTTTAAGCCCGCAATATGGTTTAGGTTTCTTTTTAAAGTCTTGTTCTTTGTATATTTTCCAATGAATAGCATGAGCCAATAGGAAACGGAAATTTTCCCAAAATTCAGTTTTGTGTCCGATGGATATACTCATGACATGTGCTATTTCGTGAAGAGCGACAAAGACAAGAGTATTAATATCTGTTAGGCTTTGTTTTGAATCACGAGATCTTAAACATAATACGATTTTTTCACCTTTATTAATACTATAACTTGTCTGATTTTTTAAGGGCAAGGCTTCACGAATTTCATTGGAATTAAATCTTTTAATAAGAAGATTTACTTTTGAATTCTTATCTCCATATTTTTCTTTTAACTTTGAAATGAGCTCTTCTAATTTCTGACGAACTTTTGCTAATGTACTGGCTGCTTTATTTTTATCTTCCAAGTTTCTTACAATGTAAACACGTTTATCTTCTTTTGAGCGCACATAAACAAGGGAAGGTTTGTAAAGATTGATATATATAAAACTAATTATGAATACAATTGCTAAAAAAAATATGAACTCATACATATATATAAAGAATAAATTTTGTGTGATTTATAATTATTAAATTTTTTTTAATTAATTTATGAATGAAAAGAAGTTCGAAAGTAAGACAGAAAATAAGACTGAAAGTAGAACTGAAAGTAAAAAAAGAGTGTTAGGTGTGGTAAAATGGTTTAATAATAAATTAGGCTATGGATTCATTTCACATAAGAAGGAAAACAATGAAGAACAAGACATTTTCGTCCATTGGTCTAATCTTTTATTGAACGAACATGATTTTCGTACATTATATAAAGATGAAGTCGTTGAATTTGAAATTCAATACTGTAATTTTGGACAGTTTGCCGAGAACAAAAATAAAGCAATTCAGGCATGTAATGTTTCGGGTCCTAATTTTTCAAAGTTGATATCCGCTAAACAGACTAATAATTTTCAGACTAGTAATTATTCTTCTACTAAATATTCTAATGTATTTAGTGTGAAACAACTCAGTCATTCGGATCTGAAAAGTATGGAAAATAATTCAAAAAAATTATTGCATGTCTATTATTCAGAAAATTATGATAATGAAGAAAATGGAGATATAGATTACCATTCTACACCATTTGAGGACATATTTTAGTCAATGTTTCTCGCATCTTATTGTCAAAGCTTATATCATCCAATTGCGTTTTCTTAATTATAAATTTGTTTTCAAACAGATAGAGAACCATACTTCTCAGATTCTCCATGGAAGTATCTATTTCAATCTTCTCTCCTGTAAGAATATTGTAAATATAGTAACGATAAGTTTCTGTGTTGAATAACTGCGACTTGTGAAGAAAGAACGACAATGCTGCTTGAATAATATGAACTTTTTCAATATTTGCGACACATTTGAATATATAAATATTATTGTCGTCTACACAATCTACGAACCCCCTCAAACTACGACCAAATAGTTCCGGATTGTCCTCAATAAAGAGTTCTTCTTTATAATAGGCATTTTTTGAGATTTCCAGTTCATTTAATCTTTGAATACATTGTTCTAACTGTGTATTCGATACCCAATTATATTTTTGAATTTGGGTAATTTTATGATTATATCCGGAAACTTGAGCGATCCATCGATTTGAAATTTGAAGAATATGTTCTATATTCGTAAAATCTATTTCCAAGGTTTCCATAAATGAATTCTCATTAGCTGAGCCATCATCATCTTCATCATCCGAATCAATAAGACACTCGCTTACCTTAGTCGTTTTCACAGTAGCGCATGTATTAAGTTTATTATAAATAGTCTTACCGCCGTTTGATTTAAATTCATAGTATGCCTGGATTGCTTCATTTGTAATATCACTGACATTTTCACAAGTAGTACTTTGACGAATTTTAGATGGTATGTCAATATAATTTGTTTTCTCGTTAATTGTTCTGCAGGTTAAATATGTTAAGGCTTCTTGAATACAAGAAGATGAAATATGCCGGGTGAGACTGTAAATATCAATTTCCTGTTTTTTTTTATGAAATTTTCTTTTAACTTTAATGGATTTGTCCTCAATTACATTGGAATATTTATACAATTTTGAAATATCTAAAAATGGAATAAAATTATTTTCATAATGATGGACCATAAGTAATCTTTCTCGAGCACGAGTTAAAGCGACATACAAAATATTGGGACATGTCCAAGGACTTTTATTTTTCTCATACAGTTTGAAGTATGATTCGTCAAACGTAAATACGACGACAACTTTTCTTTCTAAACCTTTTGTCTGATGAAAAGTTGAAAATACCATTTTTCCACGGACAAGATCATCGTCCAATTTCTCATCATCACTCATTGGGACGAAAATATTAATTCCTCTTTTCACGAGTGAATTCGCCAACATGCGAAGAGGAGATTTTTCATTTTTGACGGATGGGGAAATAATGAAGAATTCGTCTGGACTATATTTCTGTAATAATAGAAGGATCTCTCCGAGAATGTAATTCTTTTCAAATACGTCTGTAATAATATATTGTGGTTGAATACCAGATGACTTTGTAGAACATAAAATATTGTTTTTCAATGATGTGTGATTAATAAATTCTACCATTTCTTTATTCAAACGAAATGTTTCATGAAGAGAGAGTTTTTCCCATTTGGATACAAGGTTTTTGAAAATTTTATCAGCACGAGACAAAAATCTACTATCGGAATTCTTGAATTCGTAAATACTTTGTCTTACATCTCCCAATATACAGAATTGGGAGACCTTAATTTGAGAAAGTCTAATAATATGACAAATTATGACAAAATAAAGGAAGCACATATCTTGTGCTTCATCTATAATAATGAGATCATAACCGAAATTATTGAGAGGTTGAAATGTTTTAGATTTAAGAAATGTTTCCACTCCATTATCTGTAAAACATTCTTTATCAAAATACTTAACTGAAAATGAATGATATGTGTGGACTTCAATGTTTTCTATATTTTCTTTGAGAATGCGTTCCTTTGTTTCTAATCTTAGACGACGATTGTAAGTAAGTAATAGAATTTTTTTTTCTGGATTTGATTTCGCTATCCAGAGATTAGTTGTAGTTTTACCTGAACCTGCCACAGAATCAACAATGACTGAATTATTTTTTGTAATGGATTCTACAACTTTTTGTTGGTGAACGGATGGATTCTTCATTTTATATTTCAAATATGCAAGTCAAGTGGATATTACTTTTGGTTATATTTTAGGGAAATAAATCATTTTTATATTTTGAATTTTCGGATACAAAATGTGGAAAAACTAAAAGTCAACAAAAAAATAAAAAAATAAAAAAATGATTTGTTTTTTCGTATATTAAGAGTATATAAATTTTTCAGATTATTAACAATTATGACTTCTGAATCTGATCGTATTGCTAAATATAAATCTCACACGCATCGTGAACACATCTACAAGATTTGCGATACTTATATTGGATCTACGGAATGTCATACTGAACTTTCTTGGAAAGTAGACAATGAAAAGATGACACAAAAGAATCTTTCTTATATTCCGGGACTCTATAAGATTGTTGATGAACTAGTGGTAAATGCCTGGGATCAATTCATTCGTTGCCGTGATAACAAGACTTCAAAAGTTACTTTCATTAATATTGAAGTTCATCCTGAAACTGGTGTCGTATCAGTTACGAACGATGGTAAGGGTATTGACATTCTTATTCATCCCGAACACAAGATTTACACAGTAGAGATGATCTTTGGTAAACTCTTGACGAGTACGAACTACACAGAAGGTGAAGAACGAATTACTGGTGGTAAGAATGGCTATGGTGCGAAGTTGGCCAATATCTTTTCCAAGTGGTTTGAAGTGGAAACCGTTGATTTGAATACGAAAAAAAAGTATTATCAGAAATTTACTGACAATATGACGAAGATTGAAAAACCGGTCATTACGGAAAAATACAATTCTAAGGAATTCACGAGGATTTCCTTTCTTCCCGATTTTGAAAGATTCAATATTAAAGGTTGGACGACTGATATGATGGATATCTTTCATAGGAGGGCGTATGAACTTGCCGCCGCTTGCGGTGGTAGCGTGAAAGTAAATTTTAACGATACCATGATTCCTATTCGCCGATTCAAAGAATTCTGTGGGATGTTCTTTGAAAACAGTGACAGTATCATCTCGGAGACGGTTGGAACACGCTGGGAAGTTGCAATTGGAGTGAGTGATGAATTCAAGAGTGTTTCCTTCGTAAATGGGGTCAACACTTCCAAGGGAGGGAAACACGTTGATTACGTCGTCCAATCTATTTGTAAGAGAATGGTGGATATTATTCAAAAAAAGGAAAAAATTACGGTGAAAGCCAGTTACATTAAGGAACACATGTTTATTCTTGTGAATAGTATCATTGTGAATCCATCTTTTGATAGTCAGACGAAGGACTATCTTACGACTCCTATTGCGAAATTCGGTTCCAAGTGTGAATTGAGCGACAAATTTTATGACGCTCTTGTGAAACTTGGAATTATTGAAAAGGTTGTAGAAACATATCAGTTCAAGGAATCTAAGCAAATTAAGAAAACAGATGGAAAGAAGAAAAATCGTATTTACGGAATTCCTAAATTGGATGATGCGAATGAAGCCGGAGGTAAAAAATCATCGGAATGTACTCTCATTCTAACGGAGGGAGATTCAGCGAAAGCAATGGCGGTTGCTGGTCTCAGTGTTGTTGGACGAGATCTTTTCGGTGTTTTCCCTCTTCGTGGTAAAGTTATTAATGCGAGAGAAAAGATTACAAAGAAACAGGGGCACGCTCAAGTCATGAATAACACGGAATTGATTCATATGAAGCAGATTTTGGGATTGGAGCAAGGTGCCAAATATTCGGATACATCCAAATTGCGATACGGACATATCATGATTATGACGGATCAGGATTATGACGGTTCTCATATCAAAGGTCTCATCATTAATTGGTTTGATACTTTCTGGCCGGAACTTCTCAAAATTGAAGGTTTCATTCAGTGTATGCAGACTCCTATTATCAAGGCCTTTAATAAATCTCAGGAGAAGCTTTTCTATTCTATTCAGAAATATGAAGAATGGAAAGACGATAACGAAAAGGGATGGAAAATTAAATATTACAAAGGATTGGGTACATCAACGACACAAGAGGCAAAAAAATATTTCAAAAATATGATGAAACAGGAATATCTTTGGGACGAAGGTACTCAGAATACTATTGATATGGCCTTCAACGGAGAACGCAGTAATGATAGAAAATCCTGGCTGCAGCAACATGATAAAACGGCAGTTCTGGATGAAGACCCTAAAGTTCCCTATACTGACTTCATCAATAAGGAGTTGATTCACTTTTCAAATTATGACCTTCAAAGATCTGTACCTCACATTATGGATGGTCTAAAACCTTCTCAAAGAAAAATTTTGTATTCGTGCTTTAAGAGAAATCTGAAATCGGAAATCCGAGTCGCTCAATTGGCCGGTTATGTATCAGAACATTCAGGATATCACCATGGTGAAGAAAGTTTGAATAAAGCAATCATCTCTATGGCTCAGAATTATGTCGGTTCTAATAACATTCATCTCCTGGAACCAAACGGACAATTCGGAACAAGACTTCTCTCAGGCAAAGATGCTGGAAGTCCTAGGTATCTTCACACACAACTTGCGGATATTTCTTATAAATTGTTTCATCCTGATGATGAAAAGATTTTGGATTACATTGATGATGATGGTCATCTTGTTGAGCCAGAGACGTATTATCCTGTCATTCCTTTTGTGCTTGTGAATGGATGTCAGGGAATTGGAACGGGTTATAGCACTTATATCCCTCCTTACAATCCCATTGAATTGGTGAAACTCATGAAGGCGAAGTTGAATAATGAGAATTATCCGAAACTTATTCCTTATTTCAATGGATTTAAGGGACGGGTTTATAAGATTGATGAAAAGGATAATTTTATGACGAAGGGTCTCTATGAAATCATGAATTACAAAACCATTTTGATTAAGGAACTCCCTATTGGATCATGCTTTGACTCTTTCAAGAATTTCCTAGATGAGATTATTGTGGATTTGACAACAGTTCAGAAGAAGAGTGATAAGGTTCCTAAGAAAAATACGAAATCCGAATTCAAGGGAGTTAAGAACTATCGTAGTCAGAGCACAGAATCTCACGCCCACTTTGAAATTGAAGTGGAGCCATTGGTTTTAAAAGAGTGGTTGAATAAAGCGGCTCAGGAAAAACACAGTGGAGAATTGATTGATAATATTGAGAAACGATTCCGTCTTACTTCTAAAATGAGTACGACCAATATGCATCTTTATTCCAATAAAGGCTTTGTGAAGAAATATAAGAATTACGAAGAAATTGCGGATGACTTCTACGAACAACGTCTTACAATTTATGAAAAGAGGAAACAATATCTTCTCAACAAAATCGAACATGAAATGAAAGTTCTGGAAAACAAAGTCAGGTTCATTGAAATGAATATTTCTGGGGAATTGGAAATTAAAAATCATTCTAAACCATCTCTTATTACTTTCCTTGAAGAAAAGGAATTTATGAAAGAAAATGAAACCTTTAATTATCTTATCAACATGCCTATGTATCAACTTACCAAGGATTTGGTAGAACAACTCAGGAATACTTACCAAAGTAAGAAGAACGAATTTGAATATATCAAACAGAAAACTATTCAGAAATTCTGGATTGAAGACCTGGATCAATTGGAAGCGAGTATTCAAACTCATATGATTGTACCGGAAAATGACAAAGTGAAGCGCTCCCGACTTAAGAAGACTTAAACAGTCCATTTGCGAAAATGATGAAACTAAAGTAAAATAAAAATGGAAAAAAAATGGAAAAAAAAAATAAATAAAAATGATTTTTTTAAATAAATTTAGATTGAATTATGATTCACTCTATGGAGAATATTATTCATAGATTACATGATGAGTGTGCGGGTAATTATGAGAAGTTGTCATCACTTATAGATGAAAACATAAAACCGAAAGAGAATGATAAAATTGTTCTGGCGGAAATACCAACTCTTAAAGAACTTCGTGGAGATATGTTATACACTTTAGAAAATCATTATTGGAATAAAACTATTCGTATATTTGAACCGTGTTGTGGAAAAGGGGGATTTCTTGTTGATGTCTATAATAAACTGTTTCGTGGATTAACAAGTATATTTATAGATAAAAAGGAACGACGGAAAAATATACTTGAGAATTGTTTATATTTCGCAGACATAAATCAGGAAAATGTTGAAATATGTAAAAAACTTTTGGATCCCAAAAATGAATATAATTTGAATTTTTACATTGGAGATACTTTGAAGTTTGATGTTCTGAGTTTCTGGTCTATTAAAGGATTTGATTTAGTTATCGGGAATCCTCCCTATAATAATCAAACTGGAACGGGAAATGGAACTCCCATTTGGCATAAATTTGTAAAAATCTCATTAAATTCCTGGTTGATTCCAGAAGGTCATCTTCTATTCGTCCATCCACCAGGATGGAGAAAACCGTGTTATTCTAGAAGTCAGTTTCAAGGTTTATATAAATTGATGTGTCATTCTAACCATATGAAAATTTTATCTATTCATAACGTGAAAGATGGTTTAAAATCCTTTAAGTGTTCTACGAGATATGATTACTATTTAATTCAGAAAATGAAAAATTTACATCAGAATGAAACTATTGTGAATGATGAAGATTCAAATCATAAAAATTATCCTATGTATAACTTGAGTTGGTTTCCAAATAAAAATATTGATTGGATATTGAATATTATTACAAAAGACGGTGAAAAATGTAAAGTATTCTGCAATTCCAAGTATCACGCTATGAATAAGCAAAAAATTTCAGACGTCCGTGATGAAAATTTCCAATATCCTTTAATTCATTCTACACCAAAATCAGGGATCCGATATAAATATTCCAATTATAATGATAAAGGACACTTTGGAATCTCTAAAGTAATATTTGGCGAGTCGGGCATTCATCATGTAGTGATAGATATGGAAGGAAAATATGGATTAACACAAGGAGCTATTGGTATTATAGTGCGGGATATAGTTCAAGCGCAGGGATTACAAAAGGCTTTGATGTCAGAAAAATTTAAAAAACTATTAGATAGAACTCTTTTTGGAAATTTCCGGATTGATTGGAGGCTATTCACTCATTTTAATGAGAACTTCTATCTAGATTTTATCTAGATTTTATTTGAAAATAATGTAAAATTTCGGTAAATTTTTTACCATTTTTTTACCACAAGGAGT
>CERI01002484.1_pt1 | contig 12765 bp, 10 predicted proteins | sample 350261 | NCBI WGS metagenome assembly CERI01 (sample SAMEA2620979, study PRJEB7988) | marine metagenome | isolation source: saline water (ENVO:00002010), including
AAGATTTTAGTCTTTAAAATCTACACACCTCTAGCTACGTTAAAAATTTAATTTCGTAGAGGTGAGGGCTGGTTTTATTACAATTTTGTTATAAGTCAAGGCGTATATTGGCTAAAATACTAAGCAAAATAAGGCGTTTTAGAGCTCTTCGGATTGCAATGCTCCGTTAATTTTTGTAAAAAACAACTATGACGATTATCCAAATATTAAATAATTTTTATAAAAAAAAAGTAAATATTTGGTCTCTCGCAAAAGTAAATATATTAAAAATTTTCAATTTTAACCCTATATTTTTTTTAAGTCTGATTGTTTTAGTTTCTGCAATTTTTTTTACTTTTTCTAGTATCGTCAATCAAAAAAATAAAGAAAATCAAAAAAATTTAAGTCAAGTCACTCAAACAAATGAGTTTTCAAATTTAAAAAATTATTTAATTTCAAAAATTAATAGCCCATACGAAGAAGTAAGATATTTAATCAAAAATAATGACTCGATAGAAAAAATTTTAAAAAAATATGATATTAAAAATGAGGATATAAAAAAAATATCTTCAAAATTAAAACAAAAAAAACTATCAAATATTTATGCAGGTCGAGAATTATTGTTAATTTTTAGAAAATTAGAGAATAAATCTAATACAGTAGTAAATCTTTTATTTCCAATAAGCAACACCACTAGTGTAGAGATAAGGAAATCTAATGAAAGTTTTTCCGTAAAAGAAAATATTCTTCAACTTTATAAAAAAGAAGTTGTGGTAAGAAATTTGATAAATAATAATTTATATAGTTCAATGACAAAAGAAAATGTAGAACCCAATATCATTGTAGAGTTTGCCCGGATATTTGGCTTTGAAGTAGACTTTCAAAGGGATATTCGAAAAGGAGATTGGTTTGAAATACTTTACGAGCGGTTCGAAGATGATAATAGTAAAGTTAGAGACACTGGAAAAATAATTTATGCCTCTATGTATGTTAATGGGGAAGAAATTAATCTTTATAATTTTAATTTTAAAAATGAAATTGAATATTATGATATTAAAGGAAAAAGTATTACTAAATCTTTAATGAAAACTCCAATTAATGGTGCACGTTTATCTTCTTCGTTTGGAATGAGAAAACATCCTATCTTGGGTTATAATAAAATGCATAGAGGAACTGACTTTGCCGCGGCAAGTGGCACACCTATAATGGCTTCTGGGTCAGGAACAATTACACGCGCAAGATGGTGTGGTGGAGGTGGAAATTGTGTAAAGATAAAACATAACTCAACTTATCAAACTATTTATGCTCATATGAAAAGTTTTGCAAAAGGAATTAAAGAAGGAAGAAAAGTTAGGCAAGGTCAAATTATTGGCTACGTTGGTTCAACTGGAATGTCAACTGGTCCTCATTTACATTATGAGGTAATTGTAAACGGTAAAAAAGTGAATTCTCAAAGATTAAAATTACCTTCGGGAAAAATATTGAAAGGCGATGCTAGAGAAAAATTTGAATTGGAAAGAATTAAAGTTGATTTAAAATTATCTTCACTAAGGTAATAAAAATTTAATTAGTATTTTTTGATGGCTCTTGCTTTTCTGCAACATCTTCTTGAGAAAAAGATTTTTCCTCTACTTTTGTTTTTTCTATTAAATTTTCTTTTCTTTCATTGAGCTCGTTAAATCTTCTAAGATAATGATCAGCATGTTGTAAATAATTTTGAGCTAGTACCGGATCTCCATTGCTTTGTGCATCTTTTGCAAGTTGTTGAAATTTTTGCATTGTTTTTTCAACATTGTGCATATTGTTCATTGAGCCATTTCTATTAAAGTTCATATTGCCATTATTGTTTAGCCCGCTAGAACCATTAGAGTTAACTGGCCCACTTCTTCTTCTATAATTACTTTTTTGAGGTCTTGGTCTAAAACTTCTTCTACGATTATTGTTCATTTTTATTATCCATATATTTTGATATCAAACATCTAACATTATTTTTATAATCTTTAATTATATACTCAATTTTAAAATTGTTTTTTAGTAATATTTTTGAAACTTTTTTACTTTGCTCGTTTCCTATTTCTAAGGCGAGCAAACCTTTTATCTTTAAGATATTTCTAGTTTTGTAGATAACTTTTTTGATAAGGTCAAGTCCATCATTTCCACCATCTAATGCTAATCTTGGTTCATATTTTTTAATATCATCATCTAAATTTTTAATATCCTTACTCTTTATATATGGGGGGTTAGATACAATTAAATCAAACTTTTGTTTAAAATTTCTTGATACAGACTTATGTAGGAATTTAATATTTAATGGTTTTTTTTGCATTTTAGCATTTTTTTTTGCTATTAATATGGCATTTTTACAGATATCAATTCCCACTCCTTTAGAGTCAGGTAATTCACTTACTAAGCTTATTAATATGCATCCGCTTCCAGTTCCAATATCTAAAATTGATATAGATTTATCTTTGTAAATTTCTACCAATTTTTCAACCATTAATTCTGTTTCTGGCCTTGGTATTAAAGTATTTTTATTCACAAAAAAAGGTTTACTCCAAAATTCTTTTTCTTGAAGTATGTAAGCTACTGGTTCTTTTTGAGATCTTCTTTTTAAAAGTTTATTATATTTTGAAACTTGGTTTGAGCATATTTTTTGATCTAAACTAATTAATACTTCCTCTCTTTTTTTGTTTAAAACTTTTGAAAGTAAAATTTCTGAGTCTAACCTATGTGAAATAATTTTTTTTTGCTTAAGATGTTTTGATCCTTGATTTAGTAGCTCTAAAATGTTCATGATTTTAAATTTTCAAGTTTTAAATTTTGTTCTTTTAAACGTAATTCTTGATTCATTTCCTGATGAATTTCTCCACTTAAAAATTCATCTAGCTTATGCAAGGTTAAATTAATTCTATGATCTGTTACCCTTCCTTGTGGAAAATTATAAGTTCTAATTCTTTCTGATCTATCTCCAGATCCAATTTGACTTTTTCTATTGTTTGACCTCTCTTGATCCTTTTTGCGCTTTTCAGCTTCATAAACTCTCGATCGTAAAATTTTTAAAGCTTTTGCTTTATTTTTATGCTGGGATTTTTCATCTTGTTGACTTACTACAACTCCGCTAGGAATATGTGTAATTCTTACTGCACTATCTGTTGTGTTTACAGATTGCCCTCCAGGTCCTCCAGCTCTAAATACATCGATCCTTAAATCAGATTCTTTTATTTGTACGTCTACATCTTCAGCTTCAGGCAATACTGCTACAGTAGCTGCAGAAGTATGTACTCTGCCTTGTGTTTCCGTTTCTGGAATTCTTTGAACACGATGAACGCCAGATTCGTATTTTAAGTACGAATAAATATCATTTCCATTTACTGAAAAAATAACTTCTTTAAATCCTCCTGCTTCACTTTTTGAAATATTAATTATTTCAAGTAGCCATTTTTTTTTAGCACAAACTTTTTCATACATTTTAAACAGGTCTGCACAAAAAAGTGAGGCTTCTAGACCTCCTGTTCCAGCTCTGATTTCTACAATTGCGTTTTTATCATCATCTGCATCTTTCGGTAAAAGAAATATCTTTAATTCATTCTCATATTTTTCTTTTTTAATTTTCATTTCATTCAAATCTTTTTCTGCCATTTCAATGATTTCTGTATCATTAGATTTATCTTGCAAAATTTGTTCAAGATCTTTTTTTTCATTTTCAAAATTTACGTATTCTTTTGCTACAGAAATAATACTTCCAAGCGTTGAGTATTCTTTAGATTTTTTTGCGAATAATTTTGGATCTATATCTCCTGAAGAAAGTTCCTTTTCCAAATTATTATGCTGTAAAATTATTTCTTCAACTCTTTTTATGGGAATCATAAATTAATTTTTTTCTTTTACTTTTTCTTCTACTAGCTCCACGACTCGATCAATAATTTTAGCACTTGGTACCTTAGTGTGCGGAATTCCTGATAAATATAAAAGATTGTTGTCTTGCCCCCCACCTGTTAGACCAATTTCAGTTTGAGCTGCTTCTCCTGGGCCATTAACTACACATCCAATAATAGATAAGTTGATCGGTTTTTTTATGTGAGCTAATTTTTTTTCTAATTCTTTGACTGTTTCAATGACTGGAAAAGCTTGTCTTGCGCAAGATGGGCAGGAGATAATGTTTACTCCTCTTGAACGAATTCCTAAAGATTTAAGTATTTCAAATCCTGCCTTAACTTCATCTACAGGATCTGATGATAGTGAAACTCTAATAGTGTCTCCAATGCCTTCCATCAAAAGCTGTCCTATTCCAATCGATGATTTTATGCTTCCAGTTAATAAGCCACCAGCCTCTGTAACACCTAAATGTAAAGGATATTTACAAACCTCTGATAATTTTTTGTAAGCTTTTACAGTTAAAAAAATATCAGAAGATTTTACACTTAATTTAAAGTTAAAAAAGTTATTATCCTCTAATAATTTTATATTATGTTGAGCACTCTCAACCAATGCTTCGGGGCAAGGCTCTTTATATTTTTCTAATAAAGCTTTATCTAATGATCCTGCGTTTACTCCAATTCTTATTGAGCAATTATTGTCTTTAGCTGCTTTTACAACTTCTAAAATTCTATTATCAGTCCCAATATTACCAGGATTTATTCTTAAACAACTTGCACCCATCTTAGCTGCCTCTAATGCTCTTTTATAATGAAAATGAATATCTGCAACAATAGGAACATTAACTTCTTTAATAATTTCCTTTAATGATTTAGTTGACTCTTCGTCAGGGCAAGAAACTCTTACTATGTCTGCACCGGCTTCCTCTAGGGAATGTATTTGTTTAATTGTGCCTTTAATATTTGTGGTGAGAGTATTTGTCATTGATTGAACGCTAATTAAAGAATTTCCACCAACAGAGACTTTTCCGACTTTAATTTCTTTAGTTTTTTTTCTATTTATAACTCTGTGAGGTCTTGTTGTCATTTTAATCTAAATCAAAAATTGTATGTAATTTTTTAATAGCTTTTAAAGTATTTTCTTCATCAATAATGACTGATAATTTTATTTCAGATGTAGATATAGCCAAAATATTTATTTGTTTTTCTGATAATGCCCGAAACATTCTATAAGTAATACCAGGTGTAGAAACCATTCCTGCTCCAACTATTGATATTTTAGCTACTTTATCGTTATGAATAATATTTGTATAATTTAAATTCTTATTATTTTTTAAAATTTCTATAGCTTTAGAAACATCGTCTCTTTTAATAGTAAAAGTAATATCAGTGGTTTTTTGGTCAGAGGAAATATTTTGAATTACCATATCAACATTTATTTGCGCTTTACTTAAAGGTTCAAATATATTTGCGGCAACTCCTGGCTTATCTTCGACACCTATTATAGTTATTTTGGCATCATCTTTTGAATAAGCAACTCCAGTTACACTTTTTGTGTAGTCAATATTTTCTTGATCAAAAATTTTTGTTCCTTGTCTATCGGTAAAAGTTGATCTTACTTCAAGAGGAATATTATACATCATAGCTGTTTGAACCGCAGATGACTGCATTACTTTTGCTCCCAAAGAGGACAGTTCAAGCATTTCATTATAGGAGATTTTATCAATTTTTTTTGCCACTGGTATTTTATTTGGATCTGTAGAATATACGCCATCTACATCTGTATAAATTTCACAAGTATCTGCCTCAAATATTTTTGCTACAGCTACAGCTGTTGCGTCAGAACCTCCGCGACCAATTGTTGTAATATCTCCATTTTTGGAAATACCTTGAAATCCAGGAATAATTGCTACTTGTTTTTTTTTTAAACAGTCATTAATTTTTTTTACATTCATATTAATTATTCTGGAATTTGTATTTTCTCCTTCAGTCAATATTGGTATTTGCCAATTCAGCCAAGATCTCGCATTAATCTTCAATTTTATTAGAGCTCCTGCTAATAATGCGCAAGTCACCTGTTCTCCGGATGACAAAAGTACGTCTAACTCTCTTTTGTTAAAATCCTCTGCAATAACTTTTGACAATTTAACTAGTTCATTAGTTTTCCCAGACATAGCAGACACAACTGCGATAATTTGATTACCAGCTAAATGTTCTTTTTTGATAATATTAGCGACATGTTGTATTCTTTCTGGTGTTCCAACAGATGTTCCGCCAAATTTAAGTATTTTTTTAACCATTTTAAGAATGTAATATAATAAAAAACTTTAATGTAATTAAATTAAACAAATTATTAAAATGACTACTACTATAAATAAAGAAGAAATTCAAAAGTTTTCAAAATTAGCTGATGAATGGTGGGACGTAAAGGGGAAATTTAAACCCTTGCATATGTTTAATCCCATAAGGATTGAATATATAACAGATAAAATTAAGCAACATTTCAAACTAAATGATAAAAAAACTAATTTTTTAAAAGGACTTAACATATTAGATATTGGTTGCGGAGGGGGGTTAATTAGTGAGCCGATGGCACGCTTAGGTGGTTCAATAACTGGTATCGATGCCTCAGAAAAAAATATTAAAATTGCAAAATTACATTCAAAAAAAAGTAACCTTAAAATTAATTACTTAAATAATTCTCCAGAGCAATTAAGTAATTTTGAAAAATTTGATGTGATTTTAAATCTTGAGATTGTTGAGCATGTTGAAAATGTAAATTTGTATATTCAGTCTTGTTATAAATTACTTAAAAAAGATGGTCTTATGTTTACTGCAACATTGAACAGATCCTTAATCTCATATATCAAAGCAATTATTGGTGCTGAATATATCTTAAGATGGCTGCCAATCGGCACACACGACTGGAATAAATTTTTAAAACCAGAAGAACTTGAAAAAATACTTTCAAATGAAAATTTTTCAACTCTTGATATAAAGGGATTGGAATTTAATCCAATTTTAAGTAAATGGAAAAAAACTAACAATTTATCTGTGAACTATATCATTTGTAGTACAAAAAATTAATTATCTTTATCAACCCAAGGAATTGACAATAAATCAATACCTTCCTCTGCTAATTCTTGTCTTTCCTCAGACGTTGTCGTTCCATAAATTGTTTTTTTATTTTTTTTGTCGTAGTAGATTTCACGAACTTTTTTACTAAAATTTTTTCCAACATTTTCAAAGTTATTTTCAATATATTTTCTCATTTGAGTAAATGTTTTTTTTTGATCTCGCAAAGCCTTATTAAACAATTCTAAGTCATCTTTTTTTTTATTACCTGAAACCATTGGTGCCATAATGGATTTTTTAATTATTTTTGATGAACAATGAATACATTCTAACAATTTTTTTTTATTTAAATTCTCAAATTCATTTGAGTCATGAAACCAACTTTCAAATTCGTGATCATTATGACATTTAAGATTATATTTAATCATTTTTTAATTTCTATAGTCAGCATTTATATCAATATAATCGTGAGTAAAATCACAAGTATAACATTTGAATGCGTCGTTACCGAGTTTTAAATTTATCTCGATTTCAATTGAGTCCCATTGCATAAATTCTTTTATTTTTTCTTCATTATAATTCTCTGCAATTTTTCCATTTTCAGCAACAATAAAGTCTCCAATTTTTACTTTCAGTTTTTTTTGGTCTATTATTTCCCCAGATTTTCCAATGCCCATTACTATTCTTCCCCAGTTGGGATCTTCCCCAGCAATAGCTGTTTTCACCAAAGGAGAATTAGCAACTGAAAAAGCAATATTTTTTGCACTACTTAAAGATTTTGCATTTATTACATTAACGGTTACAAATTTTTTTGCTCCTTCACCATCAATAACAATTTGCTTGGCTAAGTTTAAACATAATTTTTTTAGAGCGATTTCAAACTTTTGAATCGCATTATCATTAAGAGATAAATTTTGTCCTATTTTAAGTGCTCTTGTGGAAAAAATTGAAACCATATCATTAGTTGATTGGTCGCTGTCAACGGTTATAGCGTTGAAAGAATTAGCTACAGATCTTTTTAAAATAGTTTTTAATAAATTTGAATTGATATCCGCATTAGTAAAGATAAACGACAACATTGTTGCTAGATTAGGAGCAATCATACCAGATCCTTTTGCAATACCGCAAATTTTGATTAATTCATCTCCGACAATTATTTCTTCGTAAGCTACTTTTGGTTTGGTATCTGTTGTCATAATAGCTGAAGCTATTTTAATCCAGTACATTTTATTATGTTCGTATCTAAGTTTTTCAACTAATGACGGTAATCTATCTTTGATTTTTTCTACTGGATATTCCTCACCTATTACTCCGGTAGAAGCGAAGATAAGATCCTTAATTTTAACAGTCTCATTTGTTCCTTTCTTATTTTTTGACTCTTTTAGAGTTAAAATTCTAGATAAATTTTTTGCTAGCGTATCGATGCTTTCTTTACCCTGCTTGCCTGTAAATGTATTAGCGTTTTTTGTATTTACTAATAATCCTTTAATGATTTTTTTATGGGAATTATTATTCCAAGGTATAAATTCAGAGGTTATACTGTTACTGGTAGTTAGAGTCGCATAGTTTGCTCCTCTACTGAAATAGAATAAAGCTAAATCGTCTCTTCCATCACCATATAGATCTGCTGATATCGCCGACATTTCTAAGCCATCGATTTGCTTCAAGCTTTGAAATTCTCCCATTTTAGATAATTTAGATTTATCCTTTAGAAAATTTTTAATATTTATTGTCATTATTGCTATTTAATTTAAATTATAAATACATATATAGAAGTATAATGAATCTTTTTACAAGAACTTTAAATAAAATATTTAAAAGCTCTAATCAACAAGAATTAGATAGAATACAAAATATAATTTTAGCTATTAATAATAAAGAAGAAGAGATTAAATCTTTATCTGACGGGGATATTAAGGAAAAAACATTCAATTTTAAAAAAAATGTTCAAAATGGTTCTTTAAAATTAAGTGACATAATACCAGAAAGTTTTGCTTTAGTGAGAGAAGCTGCCAAAAGAACTTTGGGAGAAAGACACTACGATGTGCAGTTAGCTGGTGGTTTAATTTTACATAATGGAAAAATTGCAGAAATGAAAACTGGTGAGGGGAAAACTTTAGTTTCAACTTTACCTGCTTACTTAAATTCTTTAAATGGAAAAGGTGTTCATATAGTTACTGTAAATGATTACTTGGCCAAAAGAGACTCTGTTTGGATGGGTAAAGTATTCGACTATTTAGGAATTACCACTGGATGTATTACCAATGAACTAGATGATGCTGAAAGAAAAAAAAACTATGAACTAGATATCACTTATGCAACTAATAATGAACTAGGTTTCGACTATCTAAGAGATAATATGAAATATGAATTAAATGAAATGGTTCAAAGAAGTCATAACTTTTGTATAGTTGATGAAGTAGATAGTATTTTAATAGACGAGTCTAGAACACCGCTAATTATATCAGGAAAATTGGAGGATAAGACTACCCTTTACACAACTTCAAACGAATTTATAAAACTTTTACAAAAAAATGATTACGAATTAGACGAAAAAAATAAAAATGCAATTTTAACTGACGTAGGAATTGATAAAATTGAAAAACTTGCAATACAAAAAAGGATATTAAAAAATAACAATTTTTATGATCCAGCTAACCTAGATTTAGTTCATCATATTAACCAAGCACTAAAAGCAAGTTTACTTTTTAAAAGAGATACTGATTACATAGTAAGAGATGGAAAAGTTCAAATTATAGATGAATTTACAGGAAGAGTTTTAGGTGGAAGAAGATTCTCTGATGGCCTGCACCAAGCGATAGAAGCAAAAGAAAATGTAAAAGTTGAAGAAGAAAATCAAACACTTGCCTCGATTACTTATCAAAATTATTTTAGATTATATAAAAAATTGGCTGGAATGACTGGTACAGCTTTAACAGAGGCAGAAGAATTTCATGATATTTACAAATTAAATGTAGTTTCTATTCCAACAAACAAAAAAATGCTAAGAAGAGATTTTAATGACCAAATCTTTAGAACTGAAGTCGAAAAATATAATGCTATTACAAAAAAAATTATAGAATGTAATACAAAAGGCCAACCAGTATTAGTTGGTACGACTAGTATTGAAAAATCTGAAAAGATTTCTGATTTATTAAATAAAAAAAAAATTAAACATAATGTTCTTAATGCCAAGCAACACGCTCATGAAGCACAGATTATTGCAGAAGCCGGGAAGATTAATGCGGTTACAATAGCAACAAATATGGCTGGCCGTGGAACAGATATCAAATTGGGCGGTAACAAAGATTTCATCAAAGATGGAAAAAAAGTTGATTTAAAAGAAATAGAAGAAAATGAATTAAAAGTTAAAAATCAAGGAGGATTATTCATCATTGGAACTGAACGCCATGAAAGTAGAAGAATTGATAATCAGCTAAGAGGTCGAGCTGGTAGACAAGGTGATCCTGGAAACACGATTTTTTTTATAAGTCTACAAGATGAATTGATGCGTATTTTTGGAGGTGATTCTATTGATGGGATGTTGAAAAAACTTGGTCTAAAAGAAAATGAGTCTATAGACCATCCATGGATAAACAAAGCGATGGAAAGAGCTCAAAAAAAAGTTGAGGGTAGAAATTTTGACACAAGAAAAACTTTAATAAAATTTGATGATGTTATGAACGATCAAAGACAAGTAATATTTTCCCAAAGATTGAAGATATTAAAAGAAAAAAATATTAATGAAATTCTTAAAGATTTTTTTGAGGAAGCTTTAAAAGATTTAAATAACGCTAAATTAAATTATCAAAAGTCTCATGATGATAAGGGATATCTTGCAGAAATTAAAAATATTACAGGAAACGTAATGAATGATGCTCAAATAATTAAAGATGCAAATGATAAAGAAGTTGATTTTAATAAAAAAATCTCAGAATTATATCTTGCCAAAAGAGACTCTAGGATAAAACTGATTGGAGAAGATCAAAATAACAGCCTAGAGAAGAAAATATTTCTTCAAATAATTGATTTTTCTTGGAGATCTCATTTGCAATATTTAGAACAGTTGCGACAAGTTATAGGTCTTAGATCGTATGGTCAAAAAGATCCTCTTTCAGAATTCAAAAAAGAAGCATTTGAACTTTTTGAAGGACTGTTGGTTAAAATTAAACATGATTTAATCAAATTTTTACTCAATGTAAATATTGTTGTTTCTGATGACGTACAAAACGAATCAGCTGAAAATAAAGTTGAAAATAATAAGGAAAAAAAAGTTGGCAGAAATGAAAAGTGTCCTTGTGGTTCTGGTAAAAAATTTAAACATTGTCACGGTAATATTTAATTACGAAATTTTCTTAAATGCACTTAGTGCTTTTAATCTTGCAATTTCATGTTTAACTAAAGGAAATGGATAATCTCTTCCTAGTTTAAAATCATCTTCATCTTTTAGCTCCCATGGCTTATGAATAAACTTTTTTGATATATTTCTTAATTCTGGTACCCACTTTTTTACATACTCTCCATCTTTGTCAAATTTCTCACCTTGGAGAATTGGATTAAAAATCCTAAAATATGGAGCAGCGTCAGCTCCACTTCCAGCAACCCATTGCCAACCTGCTACATTACTTGCCTCACAATAATCTAAGAGACAATTTCTAAAATATTTTTCTCCTTCTTTCCAATTTATTAATAAGTGCTTAACTAAAAATGATCCAACAATCATTCTCACTCGATTATGCATCCATCCAGTTGCATAAAGTTCTCTCATTCCAGCGTCAACTATTGGATAGCCTGTTAAACCTTTTTTCCATGCAGATAAAAATTTGTTATTATTTTCCCACGGAAATTTATCAAATTTTTTAGAATAATTATTTTTAATCATATGAGGAAAATGATTTATCAATGTGTGATTAAATTCTCTCCATCCTATTTCTGCTAAATATTTTGATGTTCCAATTTTATCTTTTTTAGAGCTCATGCACTCGTTCCAGATAGTTTCCACATGAATTTGTCCATGTTTAATATAAGGAGATAATTTTGAAGTTCCTAGAATATTTGGAAAATTACGTCCTTCTGAGTAGTTTACGATTTTATCTTTAATAAAATTTTTTAATTCTTTGTAAGCACTTTCTTCACTCGGTGTCCATAATTTCTCAAATTCTTTAAACCAGTTTTTTTTAGGCAAGATCTCAGCATAATCTATACAATTTTGAAAGAAAATTTTTTTTCTTAAACATTTTTTAATAATTCTCTCTTTTTTAGGAATTTGTTCTAAATAATATTTTTCTGCATTTCTCCAAAATGGCGTAAATACTTTAAATGGAGTTCCATCATTTTTTTTTACTTCATCGATTTCATTTAGAACATTTCCTTTGCAAATTTTAAAAGGGATTTCTTTTGCTTTCAAATTTTTTAAGAGAAATTGATCAAATTTTAAATAATCTGGTTCGTAAACTTTATTCCAATAAATTGAAAAATTTTTTTTTTTTAACAATTGATTAAAGAATATCTTAAAGGAGTCTGTCTTAATTATTTCCAAACTAATATTAAAGCTACTTAATTTTTTTTTAAAATTTAAAAGGGATTTGCTTAACCACCATCTTTGAGCTTGTTGATTCTGGTATAGTAATTTTTTGTAAAGGTAAAAAACTACTACCTCATCATGGTTTTGTGTAGCTTCATATAATCCCAGATTTCTTTTAATTCTAAAATCATCTCTTAACCAAAAGAGCCCAATTCTTTTTTTCATATGATTATTATAATTAACAGATAAAAATTTAAATTTCGATGAGTAAAACTTGTTGGTGGTGGCCTTGGTTTGAATCGCACAAACGAC
>CERI01116542.1_pt1 | contig 12765 bp, 15 predicted proteins | sample 350261 | NCBI WGS metagenome assembly CERI01 (sample SAMEA2620979, study PRJEB7988) | marine metagenome | isolation source: saline water (ENVO:00002010), including
TACTTACCCAGGTGCTTCTAAGCCAACTCTTGAAAATATTTCTGTACAGTGTTCTCAGGCTTCCCGCATTGCCTGTATTGGTCCTAATGGGGCCGGTAAATCTACTTTGATTAAACTTCTGGTTGGTGAGACAAAGCCAGATGAAGGTTGTCCAGAGGTATATCGTCATCAAAATTGTCGTATTGCATATGTTGCTCAGCATGCATTTCATCATATTGAACAACATCTTGAAATGTCCCCAGTTGAATATATTCAATGGCGTTTCAGTGGTGGACTTGATAAAGAACAACAAGCATCTGAAGCAGCTCAAATGACTGATGCCGAAAAAAATAAACTTAAACAGGTATTTGTTGTATATCAAAGAGAACTTGCTGCTGAACTGGATGTTGCTGGAAATGCCACAGGAGAGCGTGAAATTGTCTTTGATAAGATGGAACCTCTGCCAGTTGGTCAAAAACCTCCACCCGTAGATGCTCAAAATGGTATTTTTGCTGATTGTGCTCGTATGGTAAAAAATCTTGTAGGACGTCGCACTCGTCATAATGAATATGAATATGAAGTGAAATGGGGAAAACCAGATGGAACTGGTATGGAAGTTGATAAAAATCTCTATGTTCCAAGGATTGTGCTTGAAAATAATGGATTTTTTAAATTGATGAAGCAGGTTGATGATAGAATTGCTGCAGAAGCGGGAAATGTAAAACCACTTACAACAAGTGTTATTCAGAAACATTTGGATGACTTTGGATTGGCTGAAGAATTTGGAACTTATGGAAAAATGAAAAATCTTTCGGGCGGGCAAAAAGTACGTTGTGTGGTTGCAGGATCGTTGTGGTTTTGTCCTCATATTATTGTGCTTGATGAAGCTACAAATTATCTCGATGGTGCCGCTTTGAATGCGTTGAGAGAAGCTATTGAAAATTTCGAAGGTGGTGTTTTAATGATCTCACATAATGCTAGTTTCTTGGACGGACTTACTCCTGAGATTTGGAATGTCCCTGGAGATGGAACTGTACAGATAACAGGGTCAGAATGGATGGAATCTGTACGACTAAAAGAACTTGCCGAAGCACGTGCAAAGAAAAATAGTATTCCAACCCAAGAGGAAGACAAATTTGATGCTCTTGGTAATAAAATTGAATCTAAAACAGTTGATGCCGATATTGACCGCGATATGGTCAAGAGAATGACAAAGCAACTGAAGTTGTTGAAAGAAAGAATGAAAAATGGTGACATTTCTTGTGAAGATGAATTTTATGAACTTGAAGAAAAACTTGAAAGAGCAAATGCTGTTATGAAAAAGGAAAAAGAAGCATCAAAGGCAGAAAAAGAAGCCCAAAAAGCTCTTGAAAAGAAAGTAAAGAAGAAATCTAAGAAGTAATTATAAAAAAATGATTTATAAAATTCAAAAATAATCAATATATATCATTTAGAATGAATCATAAAAAATTCATTGATGAATATCAAAACTTATCCAAAGAACGCAAACGAATCGCCAGACGACATAATAAAGTGGATAGCATCATATCTTGTATTTCATGTGATGAAGATTTGCCGTATGGTAATTTTTATAAAGGGAACTCTTTGTGTAAAATGTGCGAAAGAAAGAACAACAACTCAAATCCAAACAGGATTATGGTGCGAATGGGTGTTGATATGTACTCAAGCACAACAAAAAGAAAACAATCAATCGACCCACTATCCAAACACGAATTTCAAGTGGAATGTAAGAAAATTATAATATCTTTACTTGAAAAACAGAATGGTAAGTGCTATTATTCGGGTGAAAATCTCGTTATGGATCGAGGTTTTGACATGAGTTTTAGTCCAGAAAGACTTGATGAAACACAACATTATTTATATCCCAATAATACAGTTTTAATTGGTAAAATATTTCAATCTGGGGGTCATAAAGTCTCAGACTCGTATTTTGAAAGTGATGTACTATACAGAATATTGAATGAACCTTCGTCATTTCCTGAAAAACCAGCATATATTTCAAGTGAAATGACAAATATGTCTATTTATAAGACACAAGATGATGTTTTATATATCTATGAAAAAAAAGAGAAACAATGTAGGCGGATTCATATTTGTCATAAGTGTAATTTTGCAACCAAAACACCACTTGCATACAAGAAACACTGTTTGAAATGTAATTTGCCTCAGTGTGAATACGGGAATGTTCAATGGTCTAAACAAAAATTTCTTGATGTGCTTTCAAAATCAAGGCAACCTATATCAGAAGAAAGAATTTCATATATTGACAACATGATAAAAGACGCAGAACCGTATATAGCAGCTTTGGTGATTGGTGCGAAATTACCATTTCAGACACCATTAATCGTGCTATTAATCGGTCATGTAAAGTGCTGTAAATACGCAACTGAAATACGAAATAGAAAAAATCGCCAAAAAATGGCATTGGTTGATGAAAAGGAGTTATTGGTTACTCTATTCAATCGTGTTAAATGTAAAAGACTTCGCTGTGAATATACAAATATACCTATGAGTCTTGATGAAACTCATTATAACTGGGCTTTGAGTGTCGAGCGAATTGACAATGACATTACTTATTGTGAGTCCAACATAAAATTAGTGTGTAGAGAATTTAACTCAGCACAACAATGGAAGACAGAAAATTTTATGAAGTTTTGGGAAATTGAAGAAAGATAAAGAAGCAGCAAAGGCTGAAAAAGAAGCCCAGAAGGCTCTTGAAAAGAAGGTAAAGAAGAAATCTAAGAAGTAATTATAAAAAAATGATAAACAATTCTTAAATTTGAATAAAGAATAAATGAAAAAATTTACTTTTATATTTGAAGATTATATTTACCTGACTTTATTCAATGATGATAATACTCATTTTGTAACTACGGTTGGATACAAACAAGGTCCTAAAAAACAGTCTGTTGTGAATCAAATATACTATAGTGTTTTTACATTTGAGGAATTTCAATATTATGAAAAAATAACAAATAATGAATATTGTTTAGATGAATTACATGTAATACTACAATCTTTGTACGATAGAATTGAAATAACTAAATTTACAGTGGACTATAATATGATTTTACTAAAATGTTTAATAAGGAATTTAAAGAAAAGAATACTGACTATTAATGTTCTTTTGAGATATTATAATAAAATAACTAATAACTTTGCGGATACATTACAACCAATTATTATACAACAACTTTATCACTATTGTGATGAGAAAAATAATGGGTCGCTTAAAAATTTGAAACTTTCTCCTAATCCAAATACAGAGGAAATATTAGAAATATTCTATACTTTAAATATTGTAATCAATTTTAAATTATTGAAAGACTTTGTTGAAAGCAAAAACGATACACGCAAATTATTGAAACAAATGAAATTGAAATGGACGAATACAAAAAAAGAAAGCAAAAACCGTATAATTCTTAAATTTGAAGAAGATTGGAATAAATTTAATAAACTAATAAATACTGAAAACATCAATTTAAGGGCAATACCTTCCGAAGTTCATAATTATATTAAATCATTTATTGGTAATTGAAATTGATTAAAATATAACAAAAAATCAATATATATATATAATATGAATATTGGAAAAATTTTATTAGTTATCCGATTTGTAGATGGTTTTTATATTCATAAAAAATTACCGTCTATTAAGAATCATATCTGCTATAATCAAGAGGACTCTTCATCAGATTATTGTGATTGTTATTATGAAGAGACAGATTGTTCTTGCGACTGCTATCTATCTGAAATTATAGATGGTGAAAACATTTACAAATGTTCATGTGAATTAAAAGTTCAAATAAGAACAAATAATTTAAAATCTAAAGAATATGATGAATGTATATTGAATGGTAACGATGGGTGTTTAGGTCATCTATTTTAACTAATATTCAAATTTTTTTCTTAGGGTTTTCTTAGAGTTTTTCTTATTTAGACTGTGGACGGCCAGAAGACCTCTTCAAGTTCTCTAGCGAGTTCTGGAACATCATCATTACCCTTGTGGGTAGAATGCCAGAAGACCTCTTCAAGTTCTATAGCGAGTTCTGGTTCATTATTTTTGGTTGGATTTGTTGTTTTTTATTTTTATTCATTGTGTAATTGATACAATTAAAATTTTATTAATGGTATATATTCGTGGTTAATGAATTGAATATTTTCGTCAAAATTCATTTGTAAAATTGTATGATCTGGGAGTTTATATGATTCAAACTCTTCATCAGTTAAATCAAGATAGTGCTTCATCAAAACACGGATACTATGCTTGTGTGATACAATGATGGGTTTCCGATTGTCATTTAATGTGCATAATATATCATTTTCGAAGTATGGTAATGCTCTATTCAAAACGTTCTCTTTAGATTCTCCATTTTTAATTGTGTCAAAATAACAGTTTTTGAATACATTATATTCTGATTTTTTTCTATCTATTTCTGGAATAACTGGTGGTCTCATATAGTAATTGGTTCTAAGTATATTTGTGAATTTACTTCCATATTCGTCCCGCATATATCCTCTTGGAAGACCTTCCAGAGTTCCGTAATGTTTTTCATTTAGTCTCCAAGATGTAAAAATTGGAGATGAACTACATATAGAATTTTTTATAATATTGGTAGTATCAATAGCACGATCGAGTACAGATGAGAAAAAAACATCTGGAATAATATTTTTTTCTTTCAAAGTTTTGGCAATTTGTAGAGCCTCTAGTTTTCCATTTTCTGTTAGTGGAATATTTGTCCATCCAGTGAATTTACTACTATGATTCCATATAGATTCTCCATGACGAACTAGTAAGATACGATGCATCTCTACTATTTATACTTTTAATAATTAAATTATGTTTAAATTCTTATTTATTCTTTGTGACAAAGTTTCTCAAATAAAGTTTTTAGTCTATCGCATTCAATTGAATAACTATCTTGACAAACTGAATTTATTGATTTAGACAAATCTGTACAAGTTTTATCATCTTTTCCATATATTGTTTCTTTTGATCCAAATACAGAATTTACCACTCTATGCCCTATCTCACTTCCCGCACCGAAACTTGCTCCTTGTAGTACATTTCCAAGTAGATTACCACCAAGTGTATTTTTATTGACAACAGGCGAATTATTTTGAGGTATTGATTTCAAAGTAGAAAACTGAGTTTTATTTGATGGAGGTGGTGGGTTTCTTCTTTTTGCTGATGGCATATAAACATATATATAATTTTATATATATATATTCATTCATGGATATGGAAAATACTGTAGTAAAAGCAATACTAGTAGATAAAAATGAAATCAATGAACATGTTGCCATTCCAATAGTTGAAGCAAGTTTTGTTCCACGCATGTGTCGTAGATGTAGAAAACAATTTACTCCACCAATTAATGCTTTAAATACAGAAGCAAGTTCATTTAGATGTAAAGAATGTATGAGCACGGTAGCGTTTATGGTTGATGTGGTATATAGTTGTAGTATAAGTTAATTTATAACCAATATGTTGTATAATTGAGTAAATTATAAGATATAACATTAATAAATCCCGATGGGATAAATATTGATGGAACAATTATTGTTCGTAATGTAATTCGTGAAACATTATTTTTTTCTTCTATCAACCAGCCACCGTCAAGTTTATTAAGTGCTATATTACTGAGTTGATTGTTTAATTTGAATTTAATACAATGGATATTATTCGAACAAATAGATTCATATAGAAGAATATTTACTTGAATGTTTAATCTTGAAATCCTAAAACCGACTTGTATCGTCCCGTTATCACTACATTCTTTATCAAAAGATTTTCCACCAGTTAAATCTTCCCATCGTTGTATATCTATAATAGTAGCAATAACTTCTTGCTTTGGCATTTTTGAATCAATTACGGATATGATTTCTGCCGTTCGTCCAATACGATTAATCTTGTCAAATCTACCATTTTCATTCAATATTTCTTTATCAAAACTATTCAAATCATATTTTTCTAATGCAAATGTATATAATATAGATAAAAGAAATAACACATTTGTTAGTTTCATCTCTTTGTTTTTATAAAAATAAAATAAATATAATTTAATTTGGAATAAACCAGATATAATATACTGTTAAAAAATTTATACAAAAAGTATAAAAAGTATAAATCGGAAATCTGAGGGGGGGGTATACACCGAAAAAAGTTATCAGAAAAATCATATTTTGATAAAAAAGAAAGACATTTTGATGTTTTTATTGGAAGTACATATTGGAAAAAAAAGTATCTGAAAAAAGTTCCCATCGAATTGTATTTAAATGGTTCAAAAAATGTAAAAAATGTAAAAAGTTGAGACTAAAATATTTTGTATACCCCCCCCTCGAATTTCGGATTTATACTTTTTATACTTTTTGTATTAAACAGTATACTGTTGATCCATTCAATTCTTACGCAAAGATCTTATACAAAGTTGTACGAACGAGTTAATATATGATATAGATTTTGTCTTTGACCATATATGAATTTTGTAAATTTCATATGTATAATACTTCGAATCTTCAAATGAAGGGCAATTTAGTTCATTTATGACAAAGTCCATGTATAAATTATCTTCCAATAAAACTGAATTTTTGGTAACTGGAAAATATATTGTACTATCAATAGAACTATAACTACTCGTTAATTGTTTAATATTCTTTAGTTTATTGAATTTTTTGATTTTTTCTGGAGTGTTTATATATAATAATACTCCATAAAGTTCTTTAGAGAGTGTCACACCATCCCATCTACAATACAATGATTCTAATAATATACTATTTGTCTTATAATCTTTAAATTTGAGAAGTTGATTCAAATTGTTAAATTTGAAGTTTAATATGAGTGGAATACAATAGTTTAAAAGAGAGCACAAAAACAAGTAAATAAGAAAATCTATAATTATATTATTTGTTTTGAATTGATAAGACAAATCTGTTCCAAAATAACGAATTAAAGACGATTTTATGTCATACATATTCAATTGTAAAGAGTGTTCTTTTAAAGATATTTATCCAGCAAGTGTCATTTTTTTATTTAAACTGGTTATCAAGAATAATATTTTCAACATCTTCACGAATTCTCTTAAGTTCACTAATTTGTTTTTTCTTTAAATTTTCATTACCTAGTTGAACAATAGATGCGATTGTTTCATCAAGCCTTAATTTGATAAAGTCAGAACAGTTGTCGTATGCTACTTTACATTGGTCAGTTTCCAGTAATTCAATAGTAGATTGAATTTTACTTTCTAAGGTTTGTTTCTTGTTTTGAGTTATCCATCTTGTTCCGTTATAAATTTTAATTTTGTTTTCCTTCTTATTCGGAATTTTTATGTTATTATTCTCAGGATATTTTGGATGAAAGTGTAGGAACTCAATGAGATTTGGTATAAATGTATTAACACCTTTTATAGCATTAACAAGTGATTTCATGTCGTTTGGTAAATTCTCATGACCATACTTTTGAAGTTTGATATTAATATTTTGTGTTATGTTTCCTAGATTCACATTACCATTTCCATTAACAATCACTTGGTGAGGTGGGGCGATTTCAAGATAACATATTCGTGCCAATAAATCTTTAATAATTTCATCTTGTATAGCGATCTTTTCGTCTTTGAGTTTTAATTCTGTTTTAAATGAATTCATTTCATCAGTAATCTGGGATATTCTTTTATAAATATCATTATTTGAATTTTGTTCAGCAGTCTCTATATTTCTATTATGTTCGCACATTTTCATTATATGTTTATTTGACGCTTGATGTTTCTGGAGGTTTTGTTTTGTTTTACCATTGTAATTACAGACAACGCAACAGAATTCTGAACTATTCATTTAATATATTAATATTATAATTCTTTTTATAAATCTTTTTTAAAGAATCTTATTTAGATTGAGTTTATATCAATAGAAACCTGCTCTTACTGTGGGGTGGTCTCTGACTCTGTTGTTCCAGTGTAAATTTCAGAGGGTACTCTTAGGGCAAACAGTCTATCTTATAATCTCTGTACAACCCAAAACGAAGGGTTTTGTGGTCGTCAGGGCAAGACTTGATGACGGTCTCTTAGCTACTATAAAAGTCCTAGAAATGTATCATTTCTTACGTTCTGGGCTTTTAGTTAATTGATTGTACTTACAGATTGAAGCTCGGATGGTTGTTAAAATACATATTTGTCGTAATTTTATGTGTTGTTTATGTTTATCCATTCTTATGTGTGTTAAAATTTAAATAAATAATTGAATTCAAGGAACCATCTACCACTATCATATGTAATTAAAGGTGATAAATCTAATATAATATCATATTTGTCAGAAAAGTCCAATAAATCGTTTTTTAACAATAATAATTCAATATCAAGATCAATTGTTGGATTACATAATATCTTCTTTACTTGAAATGTGTTATTTTGAGGTATCGGTTCACACACCAAATAGTACAATGGTATATTTCGAATATTTGTTTGAATATCGATTTTTTTAGTAATATTTTTATAGTATTTAGAAAGTAGGGTTTGATTTTTTAAGGGTATCCATCCCAAATATACCGAGTTACTTTTGTTATGTAGTAAATAGACGCATGCATCTTTGTATATTGATTTATAGGTAATCAACATTTCTTCGTTGTTATGATTTGAAACATTGGTTTTTGAATCAATGTATTTGAACATATTTTCAAAGATATTTATCATATTCGATTGATCGTGTTTAAGAAACGATTTATGAACTCTTTTCGGCATTGTTAAAGATGATGTGTTATTGAAAAGTAATAAATATATAGCGGTTATAATTTGTTTTATAGAAAACCATTGCATTTAATTATGATTTATACAATTTTAAATTCTACACAATTCCATTTATTCATTGAAGGATTGATATCTTTTGATATTATAAATTTAAATGAGTTCATTATTTAAAAACTTTTATCTAGTGTTTTTATACAAATTTCTTATATTTTGGTATAAAAATGAAGGTATAAATATTATTTATATATTTAAAGTATTGATTTAAAATGTTTCGTGGTGATGAATTGCGTAATAAAACCAAAACAATCCTATCTGAAATTATTCAGGACAATTATATAACTGAAAATTTGGAGAAGGGAATTTTCAATTATACAATTTGGTGTGCTAAAAAAAGACATCAAATTTGTGTTTGGGATAATGACACCTTTGTTTCGATTTATAGAAATAAACTTAAACAGATATGTGCCAATCTAATCCCAACATCGTATGTAAAAAATCCAACTCTTCTAACAAGATTAAAAAATGGTGAAATGTTACCACATGAAATAGCATTTTATACACCTTGTGAGCTATTTCCAGAATGTTGGGACAAAATTATCCAAGAAAAGAAGAAACGAGATTCTATGGTTTCCGAGATTGACTTTGGACAGGCTACAAATCAATTTACATGTGCCCGCTGTAAAGGAACAAAATCAACTTATTATACCATGCAAACACGTAGTGCTGATGAGGCAGAAACTGTCTTTATCACATGTCTTACATGTGGTAGGAGGACTAGAAAATAAAAATGATTATACATTATTAATCAAAGAGTATAAAAATATATAACAAATATGTCAATCATTGTTCTTGATACCGAAACCAATGGACTTCCTACAATGAACTCTAATCGTGAAATGTTTAATCCCCAAAAATACAGTTATTATAATACAGCAAGAATGATCGAGTTAGGTTATATTGTATATAAAAAGAATATTGATGATGGTTGGTACATTGATAAAACTGTTTCAACGTTGATTAGTCCAGACGAATTCAAAATTGAAAATGATCATATTCATGGAATAACGCTCAAAGAAGCACAAGAAAATGGTAAACCCATTCGGAAAGTTCTTGACGAATTCAAAAGCGATTTAATTGATTCAAAATATATTGTTGGGCACAATATTAGGTTTGATATAAATGTTATATTAGCTGAAACTTATCGTTATGAAAACAAAGAACTTTCCAAAATAATTAAATCTAAAAAGCATCTTTGTACAATGATGATGGGAAAGAAGAAATTTACATTGAGAAAATATCCTAAATTGATTGAACTTTACACACGACTATTTGATAAAAAGTTTGATAAAGAACCACATAGGGCTCTACATGATGCTGAAGCTTGTGGTGAATGTTTTCATAAAATGTTAGAAAAAAAGAATTAAATATATATTTTACAAAAAAGAAAATTCGATAAAGTATTTACCTTTAGAAAAGTATTTCAAACCATGATAATCAAATGTGGTATCAGATTCCTTTGATAGTTCATCGAGATATTCTTTTGCTACTAATAATATTTGTTTCAAATCCTTTGTTTCAAAATTTTTTTGTTCGAAGTCAATACTATAATTTGGCAATATCACTTCTAAAGACATTACTTTAACTACAGGAATAATTCTTATAAACGCATATACTTCAGGGGATAGAGAGAAATCCCAATCTTCAACAGATGTATCAATATTTGTTGTATTATATAAAGCAAGATACCTTGCATACTTATTTTCAACGTTATTCACTAGAAATAATTTTGATTGCTGTATTTCATAAAGTTTATCAATAATTTTTTCATTTTTTGTTTGTTCTTCTCTTTTTCTCGGGACGTTCTTTTCATAGAGTTTTAATGACTCGTCAATAGCAAAATTCATTTCTTTAAAATTCAGACTTTTATATTTGAACTTGTGAACATTTAATGATTTTACCGTTTTGAACAGAATAAGTACAAAAAAAAACTTCATATAATATTTTGTAAAATAAATTATATTTAAATAATACTATAATACTCGCTTTAAATCATATTCACTATCATCAAGTATGTTCTTAATAAATTCATATCCTTGTTCAACTTGATTTAATTCTCGTGCTCCTGTCAAGATAATCTTTCCACTTTGAAATACTAAAACAGTGACTATCTTACAGCCACTCTCTTTTGTAGCATTCCCAAGTCCGACGCACCTCATTTTATTCCCATACAAATCCATACATTGGCAACGACCATTTGGTGTAGTATAAGATAAATTAGAATAATATTTAATTATACATGCTGCGTGCGTATTTGGTTCAAAAGACGATATGACTTTATGTTTATTTCGAATCAAATTATCCAATTCAAATCGCTTAATTTCATAACCACTTGAGAAACCACAATTTATCATGACTGGAAATCTATTTACTATTTCAAAATTATTAAGATCAATACCAAATGCGGAACGTGTATCTTCGTCATTTATTTGGTCTTTGAATTCTTTAATCAATACCTTAATGGCTTTATCAATTTGTGAGTCAGTCGTACATCCAGCAACTTTGACCTTACCAGACGTGAAAAGGAACATATTTGCCTCAATTATAAATTCCATATTCACTCTCAAATTATCAACAAAACTTGATTGAATATATAAAGCATTTGCATAACATCCATTCTCAAAACTAATTTCAATATATCCTTTAGAGATATCTTCTTGTGTGAGGGTGATATATATATCTTTCAAGTTAGATTCTTGAGATTTTCGTGCTACAGATGTAGCAATACGAATACTATCTTCTGTATTTACTTTTGAGGAATCATCCCAATATACTTTAATTGAATTGAATTGAAAAGCGGTTTGACCCTTTTTATATACTTTCAGATTCGTATTATTCACAAACCGTTCACCTTTATAATACGAACTCTTTTTAATTGGTTCTGTATTTTTAAGACTCAGTTCTTTGTCTTCATTAATACGAACATAACTTGAAATTTGATTTCGGAATGTATTTGTTGTTTTTGTTGTCTCTTTTGATTTCCGATATACCATTTTTTTACAAAGACCTTTTGAATTCCCCAATACACTTATTTTAATGATACCATTTGTATGAGTTTCTGTATATGGAATAACGTGAATTGAATCATAAATTGATGATAACTTTTCTTGATTGATTTTAATATTCGTTTCAAGCATAGAAACGAAAGTTGATATATTCAATTGTGTATCAATATTTTCCATTTTAGTAAAATGCTTATTTACCTTATAAATCAATACTATTAATCATTTTTTTATCAAGAAAATAAATTTCTTATTCGGAAAGAATTTTGATTATAAATGTAATAAGAACAAATTGTTATGATTTTTATATAGTTATGTATCGTCTTATACCATTACGAGTTTTAAGACGCACAAAAGGTGTTAAATTTGATGAAATGGTACCATCCGACATTCCAAAAGTAGATGGGATTGATAGAGTTATACATGGACCAAATAGTATTTCTCCAGGTCCTGTGGATAATGTTAAACGTCCATGGTATATGCATGTAGGACAAGATGACAATTTGATGGTATTACAAGGATCAAGATATGTAGATATTTTTGACCCTAGTACCAAAACGAAGGCTTCTTTTGTGATAACTCCAGATAAGGTATATAAGAATGATAAATTATATTATGATGGACCATGTATGATAGTTTGGCCTTCTGGGATATTTCATAGAATCATAAGTGGTAAAGAAGGTAGTATAAGTGTTAATATATCGACAAGAACAAAAGATTTTGATTTAAAAGATAATTTTAACATTTACAAATTGTGTACAAATACTGGAAATTCAGTAGTTATCAAAAATGGAAATGATGATCAACCAAATCTGAGTTATGTTTATCCAAGTAATGATTTAAAAAAATTAGTAAAAAGTGATTAATCTTTTGACAATAAAGAATCCAAAAGTTTAATTTTAAGAGATCTTAATTTGGGGGACGATGAAACCCAATCAAGTTTTGCTGGACAAGATTGGACTTTTTTT
>CERI01101712.1_pt1 | contig 12759 bp, 10 predicted proteins | sample 350261 | NCBI WGS metagenome assembly CERI01 (sample SAMEA2620979, study PRJEB7988) | marine metagenome | isolation source: saline water (ENVO:00002010), including
CACTGTTGCTACCGATGCCACTGTTGCTACCGATGCCACTGTTGCCGATTCCGATTCTGTGGAACTTCCTGATATTGAAAAGGTTGTAATTGGGAATCATATTGGACAGGTGAAGTGGTTTAATCATAGGTTGGGTTATGGATTTATTACTTACAAGAAAGATGAAGAAAATACTGATATTTTTGTTCACCATTCTTCAATCAAGTATAAAAATCAAAATCTTTTTAAGAATTTATATCCTGGCGAATATGTAGAATTTGATGTATTTCAACCATTAGTTAATACACAAGTTCAAGCAGAAAATGTAGTTGGTGTTAATGGTGGATTACTAATGTCTGAATTTAGGTATAATATGATGAATAATAGAAAAAACAGAAAAAAACATTAAAGTATAGTTTTTAAAAATTTAATTACATTGCATTTCCGAGCCAACTACTTTATCTTTATCACAATCTCCCGTTTGATGAGATTGTTGAACTTCTTCATTTCTGACAGGATATCCTGGGAATCTTAATCTTGGATATGCTAACTTGTGGCGTTTCCTGTTTGCCATATACAACAATATACAATTAACGATAAAAATAACAAAAACTGCTAAAAATAATAATCTAATTAAATCAGGTGAAATTTCTATACTCGCTAAATATCCAATGATCAATATCATACAGATACATGCGGACATGAGTCTTAAAAATTGATTCCATTCCATTTGTCTGAGATATGTATCATAATTCATGTGTCCTTGACGTAATAGAGTGGTATTATTATCAATAGTAGTTTGAAATTCAGAATTTCTGTTACCATGTAATCTATGATAAATATCTTTAAGTTCTTTTGAGTTATAATCCCAATTTTTAGTTGCAATTTCCGAAGTTCTTTGTATTTCGTTTCTTAGTATATAAGATTGTCTTTTTGTATCCATGGCTTTGTTATGGAATTGTTTGAATACTTCGTTATTTTTAACTAAATAATCATGAAGTTCTTTAGTGAAAAGACTTGAATAGACTTTGTAATAATATGCGGCATGATATTTTTCAATATTTTTAAAAGAATTAGATGTGGTGTTAATAGATATTATATCATTTATTCCATCTTTTAATGTTTTATTAGGTCCTGAACTAAAATTATCTTCACCTAGTGAATTATAAAATTCTATGAGACGACTGAGTGGTTCACTATCAGAATAAGAAATGGGTAAATATGTATTATTAACATTCATTAGAAATTCATCCGGTAGTTGTTCTGATCCTGATGACATTATTAAATTAATGATTTATTTTTTTTAATAGTTAAACAGCTCTTCCACAATCTGGGGTATTATCTCCTCCAAAAACAAATTCTGTTCCCATTTTTGTTCCAGCATCCTTCGACAAAAGATTTGATTTTGCGGGTCCTTTGAGATAAGTATTATATATCTCTCTTGGAGATAATACACGTGGGAAATAAATGAATCTTGACATAAAACCATTAAATGTATTGACATCATCAGTTCCACCAACAACTATTCCATTGTTCTCATCTGAAAGTAAAGTGACTGGTAATAAAAAACTACGTGTTAATTTTCCATTCATGTAAATATCCATTACTTTGTCCCATATACATATAGATATATGATTCCATCCTTGAATACGAATATCTCTTAACATGAATTTTCCATCTGGATGTGGATCGTCCGAGTTATGAAATGGTTGAACTAAATTACCGTTTTTGTCAACGATCTCCATAGTCATATTGGGATGATTAGAATCTAGAAATACCTTTAATTTATTATGTCTATGAGAACGGGTAAATATTTGTTTATTCCCCGTTCCTAATTCCCATTGACTAACAAAGAACCAAAAACTATATGTGTGTTCTGTTCCAGATGTTAATAATTTGCCACTACAAGTTGTCATATTTTTTGACATTTCAACTGGTTTATCAATTAACTTTGTACCGACTTGCGTTGGACTATACATTCTAGATACAGTAAGATAGATTAGAACAATAAGTAAAATAAAAAGAAACAAAGATACTACAATACCAAATACATATTGAACTCCAGCCATTATGATATTATCACATATAAAAAAACATAAGACGCCCACGTATATAATAAAAAATTATAAAGTAATATAATGGATGCAATAAAAAATACACTAAATAGCTACGCAAGCGAAGACAGAGTTGCTACCGAAATTATGCTTGGTATTGTATTATGTATACTAATTCTGATACTGTACTATTTGATTAAAGGTACATCAAATATGATTCTAGGCAAAAAAATGAGTAATTCTATTGTATACAAAGGACTTAAGTCGGCAGATGTTCCTGTCACGATAACTCAAGATCCTTCATATAAAAATAGCAACGTATTACAAAGATCAGTAAATGAGGATGGAGGTATTGAGTTTACATATTCTGTATGGATTTGGCTTGATACAAAAACATGGAAAGTAAATGATTCCGAAACACAATGGAAACACGTATTTCATAAAGGACCAATGCGGAATTCAGAATTCACGGGTAGTTCTCCAGACACAATGAGCGAAATTCAATGTCCTGGACTTTGGATTGGAAAAAATTCAAATGAATTGAGACTTTATATTAATACATTTGGAATAAATTCGGAATATATTCAAATTAAAAATTTGCCATTAAAAAAATGGTTCTGTTTTATTTATACTCAAACAAATTTTGTTGCAGATGTTTACATAAATGGTAGACTTAAAGAACAAAAAGAACTTCGTACTCTACCAAGACAAAATTACTCTAATTTATATATAAATCAGAATGAAGGATTTGAAGGATATATTTCAAATTTGTCATACTATAATTATGCGATAAATCCTTCCAAAATACACGACATTACTAAGGCTGGACCAAATCTTAAGTTTTATAAACAAACCTTTGATGAATCTTCTTCTGTAAAAATAGATAATGAAATTCCATACCTTTCAAATAGATGGTGGACAAATGATTTGACTTTATCTAATTAAAAAAGTACACCATCACATATACTACCTAGGTAGGTAAAGGTAAATGATAATATATACCGTTCTTACATTTTTGAATTGAAAATTAACTGTGTAAAATACCTAAAAATAAAATATTGGATTAAAAAAAATAGCAAACGTAATTAATGGTACAGAATCAACTTTTTAAAACACTTCCTTCTCACGAACTATGTTTGGAGACACTAGATGCTTTCGGATTAAAATCACTTGACGATACTACAAATTTTTCTAAAAAAGATCTCGTAATTTTAAATACTGTTGAAAAACTATATATATTAAAACCTAAATTAGAAAATTGCTATATTCAATGTAAATCACGAACGTACTTAAACGATATTACACCAAAAAATTCAATTACAATTTTACGACAAATACTAAGAATATTCGGAAGAACCGTTTCATCCAGAGAAAAATATATTCGAGGAACTAAATTCGTAATATACCAAATAATTCCCAAGAATTATAAAAAATATAGACCCGTCACAATTGAGTCAAATAATTATTTAATTAATTTTGACTAAAAAATTCTAAAGAATTATCTCGTTTTTGTAAATATTTATCGTTCGGAATGTCCTTATAATTACGAATTGACTCATAAATCTTTTCAAGAATACATTTTTTTGACGTTTCTAAACACCTAAAACATCTCATGGTTTCTTCATATGTTTTCCATTTTATTGATCCAATTTCACGTGTCTGAGCATTGTTTGTTTCGTCAATAAAACCATCACAACCTTCTTTTGGAAATGCTACGAAAAAAACATTCCTATATCCAATTCCATTAGTACCAACATATTTTTCCTCAAAAGGAAGAATAGATGATTCAATAGTATACATTAGTGGAGATATCCGTGTTTCTTCATATAATTCTCTTACTGCACAATCATATGGATCTTCTTTAAAATTTGGTCTACCCTTCGGAAATCCCCATTCAGGAGATACGTACATCTTCGGCAACAGATAATGTTGTTTTTTAAATATGCTCAACATTCTTAAAAATTTGGCATATACATAACCATAAAATGAACCGTTGGCCGGTCTTGTAGACGAATATAAATCATTCCACAGTTCCGAATAATCATTATGTAATATCTTATTTCTTTCTTCAATAGTCATATTCTCAATCATAAAGTTAAAGTATTCCATATCATTTTCACTATACTTTCCGAGCAAATAATCAACATAACAATACGTGCTTTTTCTACATACAAGCAAAAATTCAGGTGATTTATCATTTTTTATATTTCTTACGAGTATTATACCATAACTTCTTATAGAACGCCAGTTTTTTGATTCTGACATACTTTGTACCAAAAGACTTTCATGACCTTTTTAACACACTTTTTTAAATATTTATTTTTATTAATGAGTCCTTCTTTTTTTGGATGCGTAATTACTTCTATTGATGATATAATTATTGTTGGACAACCTTCCGTTGGGTTAAAAGGTTCATTTCACACATTTAAAATAAATAACGTGGGCGAAGACATACAATATGAAACAGATTTTAATATAGAATCATTAATACAATATTCACCAAAAGATGGTCATATTGATGATGGATTTGGTATAAGTTGCAAAGTTTCTAAAATAAATGAATCTAAATATATTCTTATCGTTGGTGCACATCGTCACTTTGAACATGGAGTTATTGTAGGAGCTGCTTATATCTATACAAGTATTGATGAAGGGAAAAAATGGACATACACCTCAAAATTACTACCAAATAAACATATGCATAAAACTTTGTTTGGATGTTCAGTAAATATAAATAATAATTTCGCAGTAGTTGGAGCATTTGCTGATAATACTGAAGGATGGCGTGTCGGTGGAGTACACATGTTTAAAGAAACCGAAACCGATATTTGGTCACATCATCGGGTATTTTATCCAAATATGTATACTTTAACAAGAACTATATCTTCCAATTATGGATTTTCACTTGCATTCAATGGAAAGTTCCTAGCTATTGGGGCTCCAGGTGAGGACTCAAATGGAAGTGTTTACATTTATTACTCAAATAACAATTGGGACGGTGATGTAGATTCACAAAGACTACAAAATACAAATCGGTTTGGATTCTCACTTGATATTACAGATGATATTTTACTTGTTGGTGCTCCAGGCGAAAATGGTATGCAAGGAATCACATATTCATACAAAATATCAAATTTTTTTGATTTATCATATGGATTTATACCAATTAATAAACAATCTGACCAAATTAAAACATTAACTACAAACTCACGTTCATCAAAAACACTATTCGGAAGATCATTATCTGGTAATAGTAAATTTGCAGTTGTATCAGGATTTGGTAAAACTGGAGACGGAATTAATATCGGTAGTGCATTTTTATACAGAATAAATGCACATAATGACGAAGAAGATCTTGAACTTTTGGCAAATATGAGAGATGCTACATCAAAAGAATTATTTGGTCATAGTGTTGTCATTACAGAAAAATATATCCTTATAGGAGACCCAAGTGCAGATAAAGTTCATGTATACAATATTAATAAACTCATCGGATGCAATCTAAAAAAATGGCACGGTTCATCAATAGTACTTGAACCACTACCAAATTACTCAATTGAATTAAATTAATAAATATCATATGTCATGTATACTGGCTTTAGAGGAGATACAAGTTTATCTTCCAAAAACTTTAGCATTCCGTCATCTTCACGCTTCTTCAAATATGCAACATGATCTTCACGAGACTCCCACTTTTGCCAAATAACTAAAGTATCTGGTTCATCAAGATTGTCATAATATTCAATCTGAACACATCCAGGGAAATTACGAGTTAGTGTAAGACCCTCTGGTCCTTTCAAAATATCTACAAATTTACTCTTTTCACCGTTCTTAAATTTGAATTCAGCATACACTGATACACACTTATCAATATTAGGTGTTTCTGTTTCTGTTTCTGTTTGGTTAAAAAAAATTTCAAAAAATTTAGAAATATAACCCATTTTAACTTAATTTATTCTATTCCCCCTTATACCTAATTAAAGGTTTGTCTCTCTAAGCACTACACGATTCGCAGGTTGGTTCTTGAACCGCAATTGAAAATTGTTGTGCTTTACTTTGAGGGCGAGTTCGTAGATAATAACATCCCGTCTTCAACCCCTTTGACCAAGTATATAGAAGCATTGATGTCAATACATCAAACTTAGGCTCAGCTACGAACAAATTCAAACTTTGGGACTGACATACATATTTTCCACGATCAGCAGACAAATCAATCAATACCTTCTGCGACATCTCCCAAACAGTCTTATAACAATCCTTCAATAATTGAGGAATTCCGGGAATATTCTGTACACTACCCTCGTGTAATAGAATTTTTTCTTTCAATTCCTTATTCCAAATCCCAAGATCTTCCATGTCCTCTTGAAGATACTTATTAACAACGATAAACTCACCTGCCAAAGTCCTACGAACATAAATATTTGAAGTAATAGGTTCAATACATTCGTTATTCCCCAATATTTGAGATGAAGAAGCAGTCGGCATCTCGCACGTGACTAGACTATTCAAAACACCATACGTCTTGATTTCATTCCTCAGTTCTTCCCAATCGTAAACCGGTTCTTCTTGAGAGGGTTGTTGTTCCCACAAATCAAACTGAAACTTTCCTTGTTCAAGTGGAGACCCCTCAAATGAACTATACGCACCAGGATATTTGACAGAATCATTCGGCTTTTTCTTCTCATGCTTCTTTTTCGCAAGTCTCATAGACTCTTGCATAGAAGCATAGTAAATTGTCTCAAATATCTTATCATTTACCTTCTTAGCCTTTTCACTATCAAATGGAATTCGCATTCTCATAAATACATCAGACAATCCTTGAACACCAATTCCAATAGGTCTATGGCGAGTATTAGAACGACGAGCACTCTCAATTGGATACGAACTTTTATCAATAACTTTGTTCAAATTGCGGGTTAGTTGCCTTGTCATTTCAGCAAGTTCCGCATGGTCATAATTCACAGGATATGCCTCAATAAAATCAGTAAAACCACCACTATGAATAACCTTTTCATCATCCTTAACTTCAATGATAGGGTATTTCTTTCCATTTTCAGCAATTACCTTTGTATATTCAAAATTTAGACGCCAACGTTCACACCAAGAATAGGCAAGTTTACAGTAAACGCAGTTATCAATTCCTGTTATTACAATATTTCCAGGAACATCGGGTTTTACAACATAAGAAGACAAACTAATACTTGCCAAATTACAGACAGCCGTCTCATCTGGTCCACTATATTCAACAATCTCACATTGTCCTGTTAGAATACCGTTAAAAATACCCTTATGTTCATTTGGCTCATTAAAGCAATATGTATCACTATATTCATCATTATCTTGAATTTCAGTAATTTTAATAAATTTATTTGTCTTGTGATGAGGATACCTAATATTATCAATATCAAGGCGTTTGGGTGAAAATCCAAGTTTCTTCAACTTGATGAGATTTTCACAATCAACGTTAGTTCTATAAAAAGTCTTACATTTGACTTCTTTATATTCATTTTTTCCATTTGGCATATTTGTCATTCTTTCAGGTTGAGCAAGAGAAATTGTAGAGACAATTCCTAATGTTTGAAGCAAGAAGAATACATCATCAAGGAATTTCTTATGGATAGAACCAAGTTGTAGATTTTTAATGCCATTGTTTTCTACAACACAACCGTCTCCATCGAACAATCCTTCAAGCCATCTCAATTTAGTATTCAACGAATAATTGATTGGCACTTTATATTTATCATCAATATCAATTGGCAATTCTAGATTGATGCGTTCCGAATTTTCTGTAATGCGTTTGTAAGATACATGCGACAATAACGACTTCTTTTTCCCGTAAAGGTATAGTAGAGGCCTTGTTTCGTATGAATTCGCAGAACATACATCAGAATCATCATTATATACACTATTGTTATTATTCAAATGTCTCTTACAAAAGTTTTCTCCTTCCTTACATTTGAAAGAGCATCTCTTTGGAGTTTCATTATGAACAGCATATGTCCCATCAGCAGAAAATAATCCAGATGTATAAGGATACTTCATCTCAATTGAAGATTGTTCGCCCATCTCAATTGAATACCGAATGACCCTCATACCAGGACACAAATCTTTTGCTTCAACAACAACAGGTTTCGTCTTATCTGCTGGTCTTAAACTTTCTTCAATATAAAATTTATGATATTCTGTACATTTAATTTCCATATTATTAGAGAATTTAACGGTAAGAACCTTCTTGTTATCACCAGTCTTCATTGGACGGGTAGCACTCCAAGAATTACCATTCCATACCTCAACATCTTGATTTTCAAGTTCATTGATATTGTAATATCCTTTCTTTGTGAGAATTTTTGTATCTGGAGTGACACAGCAGAGGTTACTTGACTTAATAGTACCAAGATTCTTTTGATTAGATTTACGATTACAACTATCTTTGAACAAGATGTATGGTGTTCCTGTCTCTACCTGAGATTCAAGAATCTGAAACCAAAGTTCACGAGCAGGTAGTGAAGTTCCCAAACCAGCCTTCTCATAATCAGTATATTTCTTTACAAATTCATCTCCATATACATCAGAAAGCCCTGGACATATATGAGGACACATTAGTGTCCAATCTCCACCATCACGAACACGTTCCATGAAAAGATCTGGAATCCAAAGAGCATAGAACAAATCACGAGCACGATTTTCCTCAAATCCCTGATTTTTCCTAAGATTTAGAAACTCGGATATATCAGCATGCCAAGGTTCAAGATAAATCGCGAATGAACCATTACGTTTTCCACCTCCATTATGAACAATGCCTTGATGGAGCATATATTCGTGTTTGTCTCTCATCTGTAAGTCATACAAAGTTCCAGAATAAAAAGTTTTTGTTATGTTCTTGATTCTTGTCATAAGATAATCATTACCTTTCTTATCAGTGTATTTTAGAAATTTGAAGAATTGACCAACTTCTTCTAGTCCCAGCAATTCAGATACTTCCTTTGTTTTTGGAATCCTGAGAACATAGGACACTTTTTGATTCATTATTAGTCCACGTCCTGTTGAATGACTCTCACCAACACGATCTCTAATACTTCCGCTTGTAAGAATTCCAAGACGGAGTAGAATAAACCTTAATCCTTCCATCAACATCTTAGAAGTGGAATCAAAACACAATTCTTGAGGACGATTATTTCCACTGCAACAACCATCAGTATCAATAAGACCCTTCGCAATATATTTCGCTTTATTAATAGGTAAATTTAGCCAATTTTTATGAATGTATTTTTCTTTATTCACATTATATACATCGCTGTATCGGAATTTAAGATCAACACTCTTATTCCAACGAATACGAACACAGTTTTCACTTTCAGTTTCCTCTATATGATATTCAACATAATGATTCTGAAAATACGACTTACAAAATTCAAGAATATGATTTTTTGTTGTCTTGTTCAATGAAATGTATCCATACGTTTTGTTATTTTGTAAACTACCATCTCCCAATAGAATACCATAAAAGTAACAGTCGTCATTCGTAATCATTTCATTGTCATGCTCATATTTTGGAATAGAATATACAATCATATCATCATCTTCCAAATTCTTTACTTCTTTAAATTCCATGTTGACAAGCTTTTTATCTAAACGATTACGAATTACATCCGAATTCAAACCTTTCTTTTGATTTGGAACGACGAGAATAGGATGTTCGTCAGTGATCTTCAACATATCAATGGAATGCATAGTTTCAACTTCATATATAATTCCTTCATATGGATGTTCAAGAACATCACCGATTGTTTCAACATATCCAGAAGAATTATAAATCTTAGTTTCTCCCGCTACAACATTCTGAATTTCCATTGGTCCTTCAGTAGTGTATATAATTGTTTCGGGAACAACACATTGATCAACATACTTCGCCGTATTATTGAATACACGCAACATAGGTACAATGCCACTTGATGTTCCAGTTCCACCACCAATGGAACTACCGCGAGAACGAATGTTGTGAATATGAATACCAATTCCACCAGAACTCTTTGAAATAAGAGCAGTATCTTTCAGGGAATCGTAAATACCGATAATACTATCGTCGTTGATTCCCATCAAGAAACAAGATGCCAATTGACCATTCATAGTGCCCGCATTGAAAAGCGTTGGTGTTGCGTGAATATATTTCTTGTTGGATAACGCATTGTAACATTCAATGGCTGACTTGACATCAGACCCATAAATACCCAATGCTACACGAAGCAATAGATGTTGTGGACGCTCAACAATATTTCCATTCACTTTCATCAAATAACTTTTCTCAAGTGTCTTGAAACCAAAATAATCAAAATTATAATCACGAGTGTAATCAATAATTTGATTAAATTTTAGCTTGTGTTTCATAACCGTGTTATACAATTCCTTTGTAATCAACTGAACATCTTTACCTTGTGAACTAACACTATGATAAAGTTGCTGAATTGTTTCACTAAAGGACGGAGAAGTTTTCTTGTGATGATTAGAAATTGCCAATCTTGAAGCCAATACTCCAAAATCAGCACAATCAGTAATAAGAGAAGCACATGTTTGAGCAGCAAGTTCATCCAATTCGTGAGTGTGAACACCAGAATACATCTCGCCACAAATCTTTTGAGTCAAAGAAAAGGGATCAACTTTCAAAGGTTTCTTAGTCGAATCGCCATCAATCAATTTCTTAAAACGATTCGCGATCTTATCAAAGGAAACCGTCTCACGAGAATTATCGCGCTTAATAACATGCATAACTTCCATTTTAAACTATTCTTCTATATATGTTTATGTAGTTCATACGCAAATCATTTTTATTCAGAATTTTTTGTATTTATAATAATTTTATAAAATTTTATATCTAAAAATAAAAAAAACATATGTTGTGAACTTTTATATGCCAAGATACAGTCAAATCGAACTGCGTAGAAATCGTGAAAATAGAACAGAACTAAAACTAATAGACTTACAAAATGATATTACAAATAAAAATAAGTTTTTTACGACCAAAACGGACCCAAAAACTATCGTAATCGTAAAATATTTAGGCGAAGAAAAATTCAAATATTATCCACATCTAACAGTTGACCCAACAGCTGATATCAACGGTTATGAAATTAAAGCAAGTCAAATAAAAATGAATACTGAAAAAATAAGATTCATATTATTTGAAACAATACCCACATCTGGAACAGCGATTGGTGATCCTATAGAATCACTTTTAACTCGTAGTGGAGGAAAGACAAGAAAGAATTTGAAGAGAAAAAAATCAAAAAAATCAAATAAAAAAAACTAATTTAGATTTTTTTATTTATAATTTTATACATTTTTTATAATTAATCTTCCCAGGAATCTGGAATTTCCTCATCGGTCTGCTTGAAAATTTCATCTTCCTTTTTTTTCTTTTCATATTTATCTCTCTCTTCCTCAAACAACTTTTTCTCTTTCTCTTTTCTTTCCTTTTCCAATCGTTCATTCTCTTTAATTTTCTTCATATTTTCAAACTTTTTCCAAGTTTTAATCAAATCTTCACTTGTTCCAAATCCTTCAAATTCAGTCCTTGCACCATGAAATATTAATTGTGTAAATACACATAATCCAGCCTTCTGAATATCACTCATAGTCATAGTATGAACATGAAGCGTGTGTAAAGCAAAAATAGTCGCATCAATACTTTCCTTTACCACTTGTTTATCTTTATTGAATAAATCATAAATAGTTGAGACATTTTTCTTTACAAGATTTATTAAACGAGAAGCATCGTAATCATACGTATAAACACATGATATTACATGATTTACACTTGTTCCCGGTATCATTAATTCCTTAAGAATTTGGGAAAGCATATTACGAATATATTTTTCAGTTGCACCATTCATACCCGATTTTGAATTTGTCCAAGAAAGAAAATGACCCATCTTTTTTTGGTAAAATGGTTTACGTTTACAAATGATATCAAATACTCCTTTCATTTGTAAGATTCTTTATATATAAATTATATTAGATTACTTCTTATAGTATTTTTAGATTATATAATTTATCATTTTTTTTTAAATGTAAGATAAATATATGAATATAAATTTGGTTTTTATTTTTTGTTTGTTGGCATTTACTACAATGCTTTTATATTTAGTTTTCAAACAAAAACAAATTGAAAGTTTCGAAACCAGTATTCCAGAAGTAGAAATACATACTAGAGGAGGATCCGGTATAGTACATATATTAAAAGCAGGTGAATCCATAGACGATTTAATTGAACCAGATGATAAAGTAGACAAAGTTGTTGTACCAAAAGGATTAACTTTATATGTATACACACGTAGGAACTTTATAACAACAAAAAACGGTGAAGACTTTCCTCACAAATCAATTAAAGGTCCAGCAGAAGTATATGAATTTAGTGATAGAAATAATACATTCAAACAATACCAATCTGTCAAAGTTGAAAGAAATGAGGATTATGTAGAACAAGACGAATCTGAAAGTGAAAGCGAACAAGAGATTCCTTGTGACGAACGTCAGGAATACGAAGATGAAGGATGTATTGGAAGTATTACGTCTGAAAAATGTAATTATAGATATGGTAAACATGACGGAAAAAATATGAAATGTAAACTAGTAAACGGAGTTTGTACAATTGGCGATGAATGTGCAAATCAACCTGATATTATAGTTGACAATTCCTGTGGAGGAAGAACAGAATACACCGATGGAGGGT
>CERI01058281.1_pt1 | contig 12754 bp, 11 predicted proteins | sample 350261 | NCBI WGS metagenome assembly CERI01 (sample SAMEA2620979, study PRJEB7988) | marine metagenome | isolation source: saline water (ENVO:00002010), including
CAGGAGAAAGAAGAGTTAAAAAAGCTTGGTCGTCTTGATATGGCTTATAAGAATGATAAATCTATAGAAGAGAATAAAGAATTTATTGAAAGGTTAGAAAAAAAAGTTAATTAATGCCAAATCTAAATTAAAATGTTATAATGCTGACATTAAATAATGTTTCTAACCATAATATTAATATTTCTTTAACTATATCTTCTGCCGGATTATTTATTTTAAAGGGTGATGATTTAGATAAACAATTTATTTTACGATCTGTCGCTGGTATTGATAGAAAGTCAATTAATAATATTTTATGGAATAACCAAGAAATATCTAAATTTTACTATCTTTATTCTAGTGATATTAATTTCATATCACAAAAATTATCTTTAGATCAAGAATTAACTATTAAACAAAATTTAAATTTTCTCTCTAGCCTTACAGAAACAAAAATTCTTATTGATTCAGCAGTTTTGTATTTTGAATTAAATGATATATTGCATAAAAAAATTAAACAGCTGACAGAAGAAGAAAGGCAGAGGGTAAAATTAAGTCAGTTGATTTTTTCTCCAAAGACTGTATGGTTACTGGAAGAGCCAGATAGATTTCTTTCCCAAAAATGGCAAGAAAAACTATTTAATTTAATTGCCACTAGGGCTAAAGAGGGTGGTATGGTAATTATTAGTTCTGATAATCAGATATTTCATAAAATAGGACAAATTATAAAATTAAATGACTTCACAACTTCCTCCAAAAATATTTGATCATAAAGTTTTAAGAAATTGTAGAGATAGATCTATTGCTAATTTTCATAATTATAATTTTATACATCATTTAATATCAGACTTAATATTAGAATCTATTATCGAGCAAAATCATAATTATAATGATATATTGGAAATAGGTGCGTTAGATCATTATTTAATAAATAATATTAGACATAAATTACCTAAATCAAATCTATTTTCTAGTGACATATCGTCAAATTGTATGAAATTAGATGATCATAGTAAAAAAGTGATAATGAATGATGAATTTATTGCATTTAAAGAAGAGTCTTTTGATTTAATATGTTCCAATATGAATGCACATTTTTATAATGATTTATTAGGATTTTTTATTCAATCTTATTATTCTTTAAAAAATAACGGTTTTTTTATTGCTAGTTTTATTGCTCAAAACAGCTTTTCTATCTTAAAAAAAGTTTTTAATGTAATAGAAGTTGAAAAATATCAAAGATTTGTACCAAGATTATTACCCACAACTGATGTTAAAACAGCTGGTATGTTACTACAAAAATCTGGATTTAGTGATATTGTTTCTATGATAGAAGAAGTAAATATAGATTATGATGATCCTAAAAATATTTTTCTTGATATAAAAAACTCTGCGGGTTCAAATATTATGTTTGATCGCAGTAAAAAATTTATTACTAAGAGTTTTTTTAATGACATATGTCAAGAATTGGAAAAAAATAAAATTGGTGGTAAAATTAAGGTTAATCTCAATATTATAATTATTTCTGGATGGAAAAAATAGAATTATCAAAGAAATTATATATTAAAACTTATGGTTGTCAGATGAATGTTTATGATTCTGATAATATGAAGGATTTAATGGCTACAATTGGTTATCAGCAAACAGATGAAATATCTGACGCTAATATGGTAATTATTAATACTTGCCATATTAGAGAAAAGGCAACTGATAAATTATATTCTGATTTAGGTCGCGTTAGAAAAGTAAAAAATAAATTTGAAGAAAAAACCGGTGATAAAATGATCGTTGCAGTGGCTGGTTGTGTTTCTCAGGCCGAAGGTGATGAAATATTTAGGAGATCAAAAATAGTTGATATTGTAGTTGGTCCTGAAAGTTATCAAACATTACCAGATTTGGTTGGTAGAATATTAAGAGGTCAGGGTAAACAAATTGATCTTGATTTTAAGCCAAATAATAAATTTGATATTTTACAAGAGGCTAGGTCAACATCTCAAATTAGTAATTTTATCTCAGTACAAGAGGGTTGTGATAAATTTTGTACTTTTTGTGTTGTTCCTTATACTCGTGGTTCTGAATTTTCTCGAAATGTAGAAGATATTTATAATGAAGCCCTAACACATGCTAAAAATGGCACTAAGGAAATTTATCTCCTCGGGCAAAATGTTAATGCCTATCATGGTTTAGATAAAAATGCTCAATCTTCAAATCTTTCAAAATTAATAAATAAAATTAGTGAAATTGGTGCAATTGAAAGAATTCGCTATACTACTTCACATCCAAGAGATATGGATGATGAATTGATTTTATGCCATGGAGAAAATCCCAAATTAATGCCTTTTTTACATCTTCCCGTGCAATCTGGGTCAAATAATATATTGCAGAAGATGAATCGTAAACATACAAGGCAAGATTATTTTAAGATTATTGAAAAAATTCGTCAAAAAAGACCAGATATTGGTTTATCCTCTGATTTTATTGTTGGTTTTCCAGGAGAAAAGGAGCAAGATTTTGAAGATACGCTAGATTTAATTGAAAAAATTGGTTTTTCATCTTGTTATTCTTTTAAATATTCTCCTCGTCCGGGTACTGTAGCTGCTGACGCTCTTAATTTTGTTGATGAGGATATAAAATCACAAAGATTGCAAATCTTACAAACATTACTAAATAAACAACAAATTGCTTTTAATCAATCTTTTGAAGGACGGGAAATGCCAATTCTATTTGATAAAAAAGTCAATTCTAAAGGTCAAATTATGGGTAAAAGTCCTTGGTTACAATCAGTAATTTTAGAAGATTTTAAAGAACAATATTTTGGTCAAGTAATTAATGTTAAAATTATTAAAGCTCGACCAAATTCATTAATTGCTAAGACCATTTAAGACAAAAAAATAAACTTATATTTGAATAAAATGAGTTAATGTTTTTGAAATAACTCTCTTATTTATTCAATTTTTCTGGACCTTAATAATACTTTAATGTGAATTTTATCCTTTTTCTTGCTTTTTATATTTATAATAAATTTATTTTCAGAATAAAATAGTATAATATTGCAAAATTGTAAATTAACTTTTTAATAATTTTTTTATTTATTGGGACTGCTATTGCTATCAATTTCAATTAAGCTTGGCTCATAATTAATATTATATTTTTTAATCATCTCTTTAAAATTCTTTTTATCAAAATCAATTCCAAGCTCATTCATATTTGATATTTTCTTTAAGAAATTACCATTAAATGAAGTAGCAAATTCATTAAATGATTTCATAGATCTATATAGATTTTTCCCAACATCTTGTGATTTTATTAATATGATACCTACTGATTCAATCATTTTTTTGACTTCTATTCTTAAATGATCAATATTTTTTTCTTGTTTTTTATAGTTAATAATAAATTTACTTTGGTTTAATAAATTAATTAATCCAATCGGTCCAACTAACCAAATTTTTTCATCTAGAGATTTTTGCTCAAAGTTAGGTGAAATATCTCTGATAATGTCTAACATTTTTTCACTTTGCAAAAACATTGCTGTTGATATAGTTGACTTAGAATCTCTAAAAATATTTTGTAGATCTAAATTTTCTAATTTAGATTTAGCATATGATCTTTTTTTTAAATCAGATAAATGACTATTCATCCTGTCCTTTAGCTTAGATTCAATTTCTTTAATTTGATCAAGTTTATTTCCATCTTTTGCCTGTTGTAATTCAAGGAAATGCGAAGAAGATTTACTATCAATAATTAAAATATGATTGTCGGGCAAAAATATAATAGCATCTGGTCTTTTGGAATTATTTTCAGAATCAAAAAAATGAGATTGTAAAAGATAATCTCCTGATGATTCGATTGATTTTTTTTTCTGTAGACCAGAAGATTTTAAGATATTTTCTAAAGTAATTTCAGAAGTTCTACCAGCGCCACCAGGATTTAAAAGGGCGTTTTTGGTCAGATTGATATCATCCGCAGATTTCTTTACATCATCATTAAGGGAGCTAACTTTATTAGTTATGTTGGCAAAACTGTCAAACAGATTTCTAGTAACTTTTTTAATTTCTTCTTTTTGATTTTCACTAAACTTTTCTTGATCTTCTTTATTTTTTCTAATTAATTCTTCAGATAGTTGAAATAATAATTTTTCTTTTTCAATAGACCAATTGTCCCTTTCTTCCTCTAAGTTACTTGCTTTTTGTTGTAAAAGTTGTTTTGTAGTTTCTATATTGGCTAATTCCTCCTTAAGATTATTAATTTGTTGTGTTAATTCTTTATTTTCTATTTTCAGATCTTTATTTATAATTTCTGATTGCTCGAAACGACCTACATAGTTAGATAAAATATGATTTTTATTTTCAAAGTTTTCAATATTATTTTTCTGTTCCTGATTTTTTTCCTGTAAATATAAATTTTTATCCTGTAATTTATTATTTTGTAATTTAAAAAAAAGAAATACTACTGTTAATAAAAATATCAGAAAAATAATTGCTATCTCCATAGTTTAAATATTTTATATTTGTTGTTCTGTTTAATCCTAATTCAAGTAAGAAAATTAGTCAATTTAATATTAATTTGATGAATTCCAAAATAAATAAAGTACAGATTTTGCATACAATTCCATTGCGTGATTTGGTAATTTTCCCACATGCAATAAATAGCTTAATCATTGGTAGAAAAAAATCTATTAATACTGTAATTGAAGCAAAAAAACATAATATTCCTGTTCTAGCAGTTAATCAAATTCATGCTGATAGTGATGAATTTTCTCTTAATGCCCTAAATAAGGTAGGAACTATCTCTACGGTAGTTGAATATAAAAAATTATCTGATGGTACTTTAAAAATTGCGCTAGCTGGATTAAGAAGGGCTAAATTAGTTGATATTGCAGATTCTTCAAGTCATTTTTTAACTAAAATTACTCCTTTTCCTGATGAAATTGCAACTTTTGAAACTGAAAAGACAAAATCTCTTTTTAAGAGTTGCATGACAACATTTGAGGAATATATTAAGAGGACAAAATTAATTCCTGTAGATATATTATCTTCCATTGCTGGCCGCAAAACTCAATTTGAATTAACTAGCATTATTGCATCATTAGTTGGCAATAACCCAATACTAAAACAAGAAATATTAGAAACCACAGATAATGAAAAAAGGTTAATAAAGATTTTTGGGTTATTACAATTTGAGATTAATGCTCTTAGAGCTGAACAAGCAATTCATCAAAATATACAAGATAAAATCTCAAAAGGACAAAAGGAAATTTATCTTAATGAGCAGTTAAAACATATTAAAAAGGAGTTAGGGCAAAATGAAGAAGATGATGATGTTAGTAAAATTAAAGATAACATTAAAAAATCTAAATTATCTAAAGAGGCTAAAGAAAAGTGTGAAATTGAGGTTGCTAAATTAGAGAAAATGGGAAATTTCTCATCAGAATATGGTGTTGTTAAGAATTATTTAGATAATATTCTTTCTCTGCCTTGGAAAAAATATAGTAAGACGAGTAATGACTTAGAAAAATCTTTAAAAATCTTAGACAAAAATCATTATTCCTTAGAGAAAGTAAAGGAAAGAATATTAGAATTTTTAGCCGTCCAAATAAAAACAAATTCATTAAAAGGGCCAATTATCTGTTTTGCTGGCCCCCCAGGGGTTGGTAAGACATCTTTAGCCAAATCATGTGCTGATGCTGTTGGGCGTAAATATGTTAAAGTTTCTCTTGGTGGTGTAAGAGATGAATCTGAAATTAGGGGTCATAGAAGAACTTATGTTGGTTCTATGCCTGGTAAAATAATACAATCATTAAAAAAGATTAAATGTGATAACCCTTTGATGCTACTTGATGAGATTGATAAAATGTCTTCAGATTTTAGGGGAGACCCATCTTCTGCCATGTTAGAAGTTCTAGATCCTGAGCAAAATAAAAGCTTTAATGATCATTATTTAGAGGTAGAGTATGATTTGTCAAAAATTATGTTTATTGCGACCGCAAATAATATTTCTGAAATTCCAATACCTCTGCGAGATAGAATGGAGATAATTCAATTATCTGGCTATTCAGAAAGTGAAAAATTATCTATTGCTAATAGTCACTTAATTCCAAAAATCAGAAAAGATAATGGTTTAACAGCTAGAGAGTTTAAGATTATTGATCAGGCAATATTAAAAATCATTAGAGAATATACTTTTGAAGCTGGCGTCAGGAATTTAGAAAGAGAATTGTCAAAAGTTGCACGAAAAATTGCTAAAAAAATTATTATCAAAGAAATCAAATCTGCATTAATCAGTAAAGAATTAGTAAAAACATATCTTGGTCCTGAAAAATTTGATTTTGGTAAGAAAAAAGAAGAAGATAGAGTTGGAGTTACTACTGGCTTGGCTTATACTCAATTTGGTGGTGACCTTTTAGATATTGAGGTGGTCAAATTTGATGGTTCTGGTAAAATAAATATCACTGGTAAACTAGGTGATGTTATGAAAGAGTCTGTACAAACGGCACTTAGTTATATTAGGTCAATTGCTAAAGATTTAAAAATTGATGTAAAAAAATTCAATAAAATTGATTTTCATATTCATGTACCAGAGGGTGCTACTCCGAAGGATGGTCCTAGTGCTGGTGTAGCAATTTGTCAATCTTTTGCATCAATTTTAACTACTATTCCCGTTAGTAAGGATGTTGCTATGACGGGGGAGGTGACTTTGACAGGTAATGTTCTAGCTATTGGTGGACTAAAGGAGAAGTTACTTGCAGCACTTCGTGGAGGTATTAAAACTGTATTAATTCCAAAAGCAAATGAGAAGGATTTAGAAGAGTTACCAAAAGAAATTACTGACAATTTGAAAATTATACCAATTTCAAAAATAAAAGAGGCATTGCCTATCTGTTTAGTTGATTTTAAAAATAAAATTAAAAAATAATGACTGATAAAAGAGTAATATCAGTAGTAAATCAAAAAGGTGGTGTTGGAAAAACTACTTCAGCAATTAATCTTGCTGCATCCTTAGCATTGCATCATAAAAAGAAGGTTTTGGTCATTGATTTTGATCCTCAGGGTAATGCCAGTACTGGACTTGGACTCAGTGTTGATGATAGAGATCATTCAATTTATGATGTTATGCTTGGAGATTCAGAAATTAATGAAGCTATTTTTAAGACTAGAGTACATGGTTTGTTTCTTATTCCAGCAATTGTAGATCTATCTGCTGCGGAAATTGAGCTTTCTGAGATTAACGATCGTGAATTTATATTAAAAAATAAGTTAGATGAGATTGTTGATAATTTTGACTATATTATTATTGATTGTCCACCGTCACTTGGTCTTCTAACCGTTAATGCCTTGACCGCTACTAAGCATATTCTTATACCTATGCAATGCGAGTTTTACTCTTTAGAAGGTCTTAGTCATCTATTAACAACTTTAGAATTAATTAAAAAAAATCTGAATGCTGATTTAAATATCTTAGGGATAGTTCTAACCATGCATGATAAGAGAAATAAATTAACTGAACAAGTTGAAGAAGATGTTAGAAAATTTCTTGGTGATTTGGTTTTTAAATCATGCATACCAAGAAATGTACGTCTCTCAGAAGCTCCTTCATATGGAGAAGTTGCTTTGACATATGACCCAAAATGTGCAGGTTCACAGGCCTATATTGCGTTATCTAAGGAATTTATGAAGCTAGTTAGTTGATTTTGCAAATGGTGCTAGATTAAAACTTAACCACATAATGACCAATATTTTGTTTATTATCCATTAATTGATGTATTTTTGGAATATCCTGAAAACTAAATATTTTAATATCTGGTCGTAATATACCATTTGATAATGCATTAAAAACTTCCATAGCAGATAATATTAATTCTGATCTAGTGGATTTGTAAAGTGCCATAGTGGGTTTAGTGAAATATAAAGAACTAAAGAATAATTCATTAAGATCAAGATCGGTTGTTATCCCGGAAGAATCACCATGATTAATGCAAATTCCCATTGGGTAAAGGCAAGCGAGCGATTGATGAATTGTGTCTTTACCAATACCATCATAAACTACATTAACACCTGAGCCTCTTGTTATTTCATCCACCTTTTTAACTAGATCATCTTTGCGATAATTAATTACATGGTTACAACCAGATGCTTTAGCAATCTCTAATTTCTCATCCAAACCAACTGTACCTATAATTTCTTTTTTATGATGTCTAATCCAATTACATAAAAATTGTCCGACACCACCAGCAGCAGAGTGTACTAATACCCTTTGCGCATGTTTAATGTTGTAAACACGAGTAATTAAAGTGTGAGCGGTCAACCCCTTTAATAATGATGATGCAATTTGATCATCAGAAAGATTTTCAGGAGCTGGAATTAAACAATTTTGATTAATGACTCTTTTTTCGGCATAGCCACCAAAACCGCCGGTTGCATAACAAACCCTATCCCCAACTTTAAAACCCTTAACTTCATCTCCTTTTAACTCAATAACACCAACTCCTTCTAATCCAAGGATTATTGGTAATTTATCTAGCTTATAATTACCTCTTCTAAAGCTAGAGTCAAAAAAATTAATGCCAATTGCTGTATGTTTAATAACAACTTCTTCAGAACGAGGATCGGGATCTTCTATATTCTCTATTTTTAAATTTGCTGATGAGCCTATTTTGTGTAAAATATATGCTTTCATATAAAAATTATTTAATATTATTTATTTTCAAGTAAAAATGGCATTATACTGGGTTTTATATCTAATAACTACATAGATAGGGATAACATGATTTTTTTTAATGACCAATCCCATATTCACTAACTACAACATCATTTAATTGATCCAAAATACTTTTTAAAGAAGAAACATCCATTTTTTTAATGGCATCCATACCTCCATTATGAAGAATTTCCTTAGCAATAGCACAATCTCCATCACTTTCAGCCAGTAAAGAAACAGCTACTGATTGGATGTATAACTCTTCTAATCTCAAATGTTTTGTCATATCTATTTCTTCCGGTTTTTTTTCTAATAAGACTGATTTTTCTAATTCTTGGTTACTTGATCCCCCACTATCATCGCCAGACGACTCAATATCCTTAATCATTGATAGTAGTCCTGAATTTTTACTATTTTTTATTTTTTCCTCATGTATTTTAATATCTGCCATTTTATCAAAAATGTCATTTTTAGTATGTTCTTTTCTAACAATATGCATCAATTCTATGATTGCTAACGCCTCTTCTGTTTTATTTTTAAGATTTACTCTCATGCCATAATGTAAGTAGAATTGACCCTTTTTACCAATTTTATTTTCTTTAGTAGGAGCGTTTCTGGTATTTTTCTTAAAATGATTTCTCCAGTAATCTGGAGGTAAATCGTCAACTATATGATGAAAATTATCTTCAAAATGTTGATATAATTTTTCCTTATTCTGGTTAATGTTATTTTCTTTTTGTGTATAATGATTCTTGTCGTCATTATTAGAATTATCTTGCAAGTTTAACCCATTATTAACTTGGTTGTGTTTATGTAAAATATTGCTTATCGCTTCTTTAATGTCCATAATAAAATAATTTGATTCTTCACATTTATTTTCTATTATTAATAAATAGATTGCAATTTTTATTAAAAAATATGCTAAAAAAGAGGATAATTCCATGTTTAGATGTAAATGAAGGTAGGGTTGTTAAAGGAATTAACTTTGAAGATCTAATTGATGCTGGTGATCCGATAGAGCAAGCAAAGTTTTACTTTGAAGAGGGCGCTGATGAATTATGTTTTTTAGATATCAACGCTTCTCATGAAAATCGTGATACTATGTATGACATGGTAAAAAAAGTATCTGAGGTTTGTTTTATACCATTTACCGTTGGTGGAGGTATTAGAAAGATTGAAGATGTACGTAATTTACTTCTTTCTGGAGCAGATAAAGTTACCATTAATTCTTCTGCAGTAAAAAATCCAGATTTAGTTAAAGAAGCAAGCAAGAAGTTTGGTAATCAATGTATAGTTGTTGCTATTGATGCGAAGAAAAATAAACAAAACTATGAAATTTTTATCAATGGAGGTCGTGTTGCAACTGGAATTAATGCGCTTGATTGGGCTCAAAAAATGCAAGATTTTGGTGCAGGAGAAATATTGTTAACTTCTATGGATCGTGATGGCACAAAATCTGGCTATGATCTAGAATTGGTAAAATTGGTTGCAGATCATGTTCAAATTCCAGTAATTGCTTCTGGTGGGGTTGGTAATCTAGAGCATTTAGTAGAAGGAGTAAATTCTGGGGCAGATGCTATTTTAGCTGCTTCAATTTTTCATTTTAAACAATACTCAATTAAAGAAGCAAAAAATTATTTAAAGAAAAATAATATTTTAGTTAGGTAGTGGTTACTCAACTTAATTATAATTATCATGTTTAAATCAAAAGTAGTTCTTTATAAAATATTTACCTTAATTTTACTTAACTTCAATTTTGTTATGGCTAGCGAAGAAAAATACAGCACTTCTCATTTGACTGATCAACAAAAATACGTCACTTTACATAATGGTACAGAAAAACCTTTTGAAAATGAGTATTGGGATTATAAGGAGGAGGGTATTTATGTAGATATAATAAGTGGTGAAGCTTTATTTTCTTCAACTGATAAATTTGATTCTGGCAGTGGTTGGCCTAGCTTTACTAATCCAATTGATGATAATTTTATAATTTTTAAGGAAGATAATTCCTTATCAACCACAAGGATAGAAGTTAGATCACACTCTTCTAATTCACACTTAGGTCATGTTTTTAATGATGGACCAAAAGAAAAAGGAGGTAATCGTTACTGTATCAACTCCGCTTCTCTTAAATTTATTTCTAAAGATCATCTAAAAGATAGCGGGTATGGTAAATATAATTTTTTGTTTGAAAATAAAAGCAAAGTTAGGTTAGGAAGGGCGATATTGGCAGGAGGTTGTTTTTGGGGAATGGAAAGTTTATTTGCAGAATTATATGGTGTAATTGATGTAGTAAATGGCTATAGTGGTGGTACAGAACCTAATCCTAATTACAATTTAGTAAGTTCAGGATTTACAAATTATGCCGAAACAATAGAGGTAACTTTTGATTCTAATATTATATCTTACGAGGAAATTTTAAAATTTTTCTTTAAAATTCATGACCCAACAACATTGAATAAACAAGGTAATGACATTGGTAAACAATATCGTAGTACTATTTTTTATATTGATGAGAAACAAAAAGATATAGCAAATAATATTATTAACAAAGCTAATAAAGCAAAAATTTTTCAAAATCCCATAGCAACAACTTTAGAAAAATATAATAATTTTTATTTTGCTGAAAATTACCATCAAGATTATTTAGAAAAGAACCCCAATGGTTATACATGCCATTATATTAGAGAGGGTTTAGATTTTTAAAAGATCATTAAAAATTATTATAATGTATAATAGCATTAGCACCAGCTCTTTTACAAGCTATCATATTTTCTTCAAAAACTTTATCAAAATTTATTAAATTATTTTGTGCAGCTAGTTTTAACATTGAATATTCGGCACTAACATGATAGGTGACAATTGGAATGTTAAAATTTTCTTTAATTTTTGATATAATATCAAGATAAAATGTAGCAGGTTTAATAATTATAGCATCGGCACCTTCTTCTATATCCATTGCTACTTCCTTAAAAATATCGCAAGAATTGCGATAATCCATTTGATAATTTTTTTTATTAGAATTTTGGATATTTTGTGCAGAATTTACTGCATCACGAAATGGTCCATATAAATTCGAAGCATATTTAATAGCGTAGGAAATAATACCAATTTGTGTAAAATTATTCTTATCCAAATAATTTCTAATAACACCAACCCTACCATCCATCATATCAGAAGGACAGACCATATCAACACCTGCTTTTGCTAGGGTTAGAGCCTGTTTAGCTAAGATATCATTTGTTACATCATTTAGTACGTAATCACCAGAATCAGCCAAAATACCATCATGACCATGTATCATATAGGGATCAAGAGCAACATCGGCTAAAATTCCAATATCAGATATTTCTTTTTTAATGGAAAAAATAGCTCTTGATAATAGATTGTTATCATTAATAGCTTCGTGACCCAAAGTATCTTTTAATTTTGAATCAATTACTGGAAAAAGCATAATAGCCTTAACACCTAAATCTCTTATTTTCTTGACTTCTTCAATTAATAGATCAATTGAAAAGCGATAATTACCCGGTAAGGTTGTTATTTTTTCTTTTTTACCAATACCCTCAATAATAAAAAAAGGTTTAATAAAGTCTTGATTAGATAATGATATGTCAGAAAATAAATCACGAATATACGGTTTCCTTCTCAACCTTCTAGGTCTTGCAATAGGAAAAGAACCAAAAACATCAATCATATCAAAAATTCCGAAAAAAGATTGCAAATAATAACAAAAACATTTAATTTTATTTTGTACCGCTATATCATTGAAGATAAGAAAATAATAGATAGATCTATGCTATTTAATATTACAATACCTTCTTAAGTGATAAATGGTATTATACCCCAATTTATTTTAAAATAAATAAAAATTTATAAAATTATGAAAATAATTACATTACTAACTATATTTTTATCCCTGGTTTTTTTTAATTTTGTTCATGCTAATGAGACAAATATAGATATTACTGGCAATCTTGATATTCAATCAGTTCAAGAATCCAATAATAAAATAGCGCCGCAAGCAGTAAACAAGAGTCCTAATAATCCTACTGTAAATAATATAAATCCAACAATT
>CERI01046886.1_pt1 | contig 12753 bp, 14 predicted proteins | sample 350261 | NCBI WGS metagenome assembly CERI01 (sample SAMEA2620979, study PRJEB7988) | marine metagenome | isolation source: saline water (ENVO:00002010), including
GTATTTTATGAATTTAAGATTATTAAAAATAAATAAAAAAATAGATTATGATTTAAATAATTTAAATCATAATGAAATAAATGAAATATTAAAAAATTTTGTAGATAATGATATAGTATTATCAATAATTATAATGAATTTAATAGGACATTATATTTATCCTTAACCAAGATTCATGGTATTAGATATTGTATTTTCAGAATTAGGTAAATTAGATTTTCTGTAAAGTTTAAGATCTTGTTTAGAGTTATTAATATTATTTATTGAGTTTTCATATGTATTAATACAATGATTAATTGGATAAATAGGAGGTATATTGACATTAAAAATAGTATTAGTTTTAAAATTTTTTCTATATTCTTCAATATCAAGTGTACCTCCGAACATTTTAAGAGTTAATCTTTTAGGTGCAATATTAATTTTAACACCATTTGTATCATTTAGGAAATTATAATAATGATTAATTAGTGAATAAATTTCAAAATGGTTATCAAAATTATCAAAGATATATCTTGAAGAACATTCAAGAGAACAAAAATATCCATAGATATAGAAAATATTATTAATATACTTTAAAGGTACACCATGAACATCATTATTACATTTATGACAACAGTTCCAACAAACTTTACAGCAATTAGAATCATAATTTACATCAGTAAATGTATCAGAAGAATCATATGAATTAATATCAGAAACTTTATTAATATCTTTTTTTACTCTTATGATTAAATTATTATGAATATCATTATTAAATACAGGATTATCATTTTTAATAATATTTTCTTTAGGTTTTCTTCCTCTTTTTTTTGGTATTGGTTTTTCAATAATTTCTTCGGTAACTAAATTATCTTCATTAGTTAAATATTTTTTATTTTTAGACCCTTTTTTTCTTCCACGTTTCTTAGGTTCTTTATTTCCTTCCATTATAGTAATTAAATATAATTATCTTTATATACATTTACTCATTTAAGATTCTTTTTTATCGGCATTAAAGAAATTTATAATAATTAATTTGCGAATAATCAACCAATAAATTAAAATTGCTAAGCAAAGGAATATAACTGTTTTAATAAATGTCATATTAAAGAATGATATATTGTTATTATTCATAACAAAAAGAGTTTGAGTAACTACTTGAAGTGTAATAATACGACAAATATCTTGAATCATATTAATATTTTCTTCAGACTTTAAATCAAAACTATTAAAAATATCCATTATATTATTACTAATATAAAAAATAAGTTTAAAATAAACTATTTTTATTTTTTAATATTATATAAAATGATGGGAGAATTCCAGATAAGTAATTTACCTATGATATTGATAGCGATAGCGATAATATGTATGGGTGTTTTAGGTTATTTTGAGATTAAAAAACTTTATTTAAAGTTATCTGAAATAGATACGAAATTAGATGAAATTACAGAATCATTAACGAAAAGACAAATTCCTCAGCAAATGCCATCAGGTCAGCAAATACCACCACATATCCTTGAGCAAAGAAGAATGATGATGCTAAGACAACAGCAACAGCAGCAGCAACAACAGATGAGTCAACAAGCACAAATGAAAAATCAAGAACAAGATGAAGAATTAAATAATGAAAACATTTCCAATGAAATAGATGAAGATCAAGAACAAGATAATGATGATTATGGCGAGGAATTATCATCAGAATCATCTAGTAGATCTTCACAAGATAATGATGATGATGAAATAATTTCTAAAGACAATGATGATATAATTTCAAAAGATGAAGAAGATGATAATATTAGTCATACAACAGAAATGACCATCGAATTAGATAATGAATTTAAACATTTATCTGTTAAAGAATTAAAAGATTTATGTCAAGAAAATAATTTACAAGTTTCTGGTAATAAATCAAAATTAATTTCTAGATTATTAGATAATAAAAAATCTGGTAATTAAATAAAAAAAAAAATATAAAATATAATATAAATGTCAAAGGTTCCTGATAACTTCCATAAAGAATTTCCAGCAAGAATGTCTGATGGTAGATTTATAACAGATTATTATCCTAATTGTGCTATGAATTTATCAGCACAAAAAAACATGTCAAGTTGGCAATATAAATTTTTTTTGACTAGAAATGCCACTGAAATCATGAAATCTATTAAAGAATTTAATCATAATCGTTATGGTTGTGATAATTGTAATGATCCCAGTATTCCTTTAGAAAATCAATATCTTCAAGATTGTACTTCTTATGGTTGTCATATTACTGAATCAAATCCTAAAGGAGCAGGATTATATTAATTATTGTTTCCATCTATTTTTACAATCTAAGCAAGTAATAAATTGCGTCATAGGTTCATCAGCGGACCTTGTTTGAACTTCATAATATGAACAAGATCTACTAAAACATTTTCTACATTTAAATTGATCTGTCATAGCTTCAGGTTTAAGTTTATATTTTATTTCATCTACTTTAGATTTTTTATCCATTAAATCTTTCCAGTTATCTGGAAATATATCATAAACTGATAAATTAGCAATATTATTTGGATTAATTTTTCCTTCTAAGATATTATTCAAAAGATAATTATTTTTGATATAACTATCATTATTAAGATTTGAATAAATAGAAATGCATTTATTTATATACAATTGTTTAAACACATTATCAGACCATAATCTTAAAATATTTTTATTTTTAGAAACATCGATAACATAATTATAAATACTTTTTTCAATAATTTTGGATAGTTTAAGATTATTCAAAATATTATTAAATTTAATAACTATTTTAATTCTTATTTGATCAGAATTATTAGAGTATTTTGTTGACATACTTTTTAATATATTTAAAATATTAATATTCAAATTTTAAGTATTAATTATAATCATTTGTATCTGTATCTAAAAGTTCATTTTCAGAATATTTTTCTTCATAATCATCCTCTGATTCAGAATCTTCAGAATTATCAGTACAAATATAATCATTATCTTCAGATAATTCTTCTGTTAATAAACTATCATCAGAATCAGTATCACAATTATCAAATCCTTCATTAATCATATCATAAAAGATACCATAGTCAGATACACAAAAATCACAACATTTATTATCTTTATCGAATGCTAAAATAAAAATATCACCAAATAGTAATTTTGAACTAGAGTCTTCTTCTAAGAAATTAGAAGATCCATTAGGAACAAGTTCATGTTTATTTTCAAAACCTGAATCACCATCATACCATCCGTAACATTTAATAATTCTATCTTCATATTTCCACATATATAATTCTTTAATATCTCCATTACCACTAGATACTTTATTTTTATTTAAAATATTACGGGGATTCATTGGAACTTTTAAATTTAATTCATTCATAGATCCATCTTTGTTAATACGAATAACTTTCATTTATTTTAATATAAAAAAAAAACTTTAAATATTTTATAAGTAATAGTAAATGTATAAAGAAAATAATGATTTTGATAAAAGATTAAATGAATCAACCAATATAATAAAAAGATACCCAAAGAGAATACCTGTAATAGTAGAAAAATTTAATAAATGTAAAAATATTGAAGAAATAGATAAAAATAAATATCTAGTACCAGATGATTTAACATTAGGACAATTTATATTTGTTATCAGAAAAAGATTAAAATTATCACCTGACAAAGCAATATTTCTTTTTGTTAATAATAAAATGATACCTTCACATACTTTAATGGAAAAGGTATATGAAAATGAGAAAGATGATGATAATTTCTTATATATGTGTTATAGTGGTGAAAATACATTCGGTTAAAGAATTTACCATTTAAAAATTAATAAATAATTAAATAAAATGGATGTAATGAATATAGGATATTCAATAATTTTAATTAATAATAATAATAATAATAATTATTTTTATGATATTAAGAATAATTTAAGTCTTAAAGAAAAATATATAAATTTATATAATCTTGAAAAAAAAGGATTATATAAATCATTTTATAAAAACAATATTTTAATTATTTCAAATGAGATAACAACTAATTTTTATAAAATTACAGAAAAAGAAATTATTAATAAAGATAATTATTTAATCATACGAAGAGAAAAAAAATTAATATCTTCTTTTCAAATAAATTTTCCTGATTATGAAGAAGATTATATATTATATGAGAAATCAGTTAATGATATTATAATTAATTTAAGAATTTATAAAACATATTTTGAGTTAGAATATATTACAGATGATTTAAATAAATTTAATAATTTAGAAAAATAATAATTTTTTTATAATCTATTATAATATATATGAAACTTGAATATATAATATTATTTGCTTTACTATTAATAATTGGTGCTCAATTAATTATGAAAAATACAAATATTAATGGTGTTAAAAAAGATAAATTAAAAACAGAATTAGGTGATTTTCCTAGACCTGAATTTAGTAGAGGATATCAACAATTATCAAAAAATAGGTCAATAGATCCTTTATATAATCGTAAATTAAATAAGATAGATGAATCCAAGGTAAATATTATTAGAAGTAGTAATGTTGAAAATGATAAAAATCCAATATATTATAAACCTGAGTTTTACAAAAAGGATTTTACTTCACCAAATCCTATAGGTTCAACAGAATATTCATTTGCTGATTTTGATTCAAATAAAACTACAAATGCATGGACAGATAATAATGTTTCACAACATCCTACTTTTTATAGAAGTGAAATAACAAATGAAAAAACTAATATAGGTAAATTTTTTGATAAAAGTAATATGTTTCATGATAAAACTTCTGTATATTCTACTAATAATTTACCAGATAGGTGTTTCTTAGATAAGAATGATTCTGTTGTTTGTAATTTTAATGATAGATTACAGAATATTCCACCAAGTTTAATTGATTGTAATCATAAGAAAGATTTTTTGAATAGAATAGGAGACAATAATATAGGATTATATAAAGAAGTTGATGAAGCACGTATAGATACTATTTCTGGAAATACTTATACTACATATGAATATAGTGATGAAAAAGAAATGAATGGTGCTGAAGTATTTAAAGGTGTTTTAGGAAGTTCAGGATCAAATGAATCTTATTTAAATCTAAATGATATTAATTCTGTAAAAAATGTTGCTATATAATATATGAAAACATTTCATAATAATCGTAGTCATAATTTAACAAGTTATTTAGAAAAATTTGGTTGGAAAGAAGTTGATGAAAATACTCCTTCTGATTTTTCTTTGCATAGTGGTGAAAATATTCAATCAAAGATAAGAGTTTGGCCAAAACCATTCTGGCATATGGTTGATAATTTATGGTTATGGCATAGTTTATTAAGAGAATTAAAATTAGAACATCTTGCTCCTGATACAATATTAGATTGGGATAAAAAACTTTTAGATAAATCAGATTTTAAAAATGATATTTGGTTTTTCAAGAATATATTTGGTGTTCATGGAAAAGGAATAAATTTATTTTCGAATTTTCAAGAATATTCAAAATTTCTTAGTGAATATAATGAAGGCGTTAAAAATCTTCAGGGGGCATGTTTAAATGAAGAATTATATTTAAGTTATGTTTTACAAAAATGTATTTTTAATTCTCATTTAATTAAAGGTAGAAAGTATATATTAAGAGTTTATACTCTTACAAAAGGTGACGGATCAACTTATATCTATAATGATTGTTTTTATTATACCGCATTATTTCCTAAAAAATATGATTATAAAGATTGTTATATTGGGAAAAATAATAAAGTATATCCTACAACTATAAAAGATAAAACAGGTAAAACGTTTATTCCTAAAGAACAAATGAGAGTTAATGTTCATGTATCTCATTGGCATCCTGAAAGAGAAGGTAAATTTAATATTGTTGATAATCGTATTATGGGAATATTATCAGAATTACCCCAATATAAGACAATTATGAGAAATTTATTTAAAAATGCAAGGGAAATGAGTGAACTTCAAGAATATGTTCTAGATGAATATATTGATTGTAAAGATAAACCATTAGTTGCGGATTTAGATAATATATATCAAATATGGGGATCTGATTATATTGTTTTACCAGATTTATCTGTTAAATGCGTAGAAATAAATGGATTTCCTAATTTATCACATGGTGATCCATATAAAGGTAAAAAAGAAGCCAAAGTAAGACCTCATGAAATAAAATTTAGAAAAAATGGTTTTGATAGAGATTTAATGCGAATTTTAGGATTTGATTTAGAGAATAAAGGTAATGGTCCTAACAATTGGGTCAAACTAAATGGTGATAAATTAAATACTCCTATAAATCAATTATTTTTACAAAAAACTAAAAGTAATACACAAAAGAAAAATACTAAAAGAAAGAAAAGTAAACATAAAAAAATTTCTAAGAAAAAACAAAATTAGGATTTAAATCAAGATTATATTTTTGACACCATAATCTTGCCGAATTTATTTGTTTATCAGTTGGTTTATTTTGTATATGTCTATTATCTCTAACTATTTTTAAAACCTCATTAATATTACTTTTTTGATTTTCAATAAATTGTATATTAAATTTATTTATTTCATTTAAAAATGTTTCTGGAACAAATAAATTAAATAAATTTAAATCGTCATAAACTTTAATCATTAAATTACTTATATCTTTATTTAATCCTAAAAATCCTTTACAAACAATATATTTTTCTGAATTAGATAAACGACTTGTATCTGGTTTATAAAAATATATTTCTGAATATTGAAGATAAAGAATATATAATAATTGAATTGTTTTAATATTTAATAAATCAAAAACTTTTATAACAAATGATCCATTTATTTCTTGTACATTAAGTGCTATAAATATTTCACAGAATAATAATTTAATACAATTATTTTCTTGTTCATTATAATTTTCTGAAAAATCAAAACCACCATCAGATGTAACTAAATAACATTTTTCTTTATGGGATTTTATATAATTAAGTGCGTTAGATAGATTATAAATATCACCCGTTTTATCAATACCATATTTGATATCATTTTTAGGATTTTTAAGAATATTAGAATTCCAATAAGGTATTTTTCTATCATTTGATATTAAAGTAATACCATAAATAGTGATAATATTAATTTTTTTTTTATTATAAATATCATGAATAGATTGAATAAATCCACCAGGTCCTTCAGCGATACATGAAAAAAATTTATCATTTTGAAACAAATTAAATTCATGAATTATTTCTAATATTTTAAAATATGATCTAGATATAGGTAATACTAAACAAATATTTTTTTGAGTATTGCTTGATGTATAAATGTATTCAAACTCATTATGATATTTTTTAGCAAGTTCCCATTTTTTTAGATTACAATTATCAATTTTACATTTAGTTTGATGTAATGAATTAATCAAACTATAATTTTTTAAAAAATTAGATTTATCATTTGTATTAATTATCTTTTCATGATTAGATAATTTATATATTTTCATAAATATATTTTATATAATGCTTTTAAATGATTTTGATATTTAAACCTTCTGAAAGATAAAATAATTATTAAATGACGATAATAATCTTAACATTTCACAACCTAATGTTTTAATTGAACCATCTTTATTTAAAGTAGTATTCTCTAATAATTTTAATGCTTCTGAATATATACCATCTTTTTGTAAATCATAATCATCATCTTTTATTTCTGGTAGATGTTGAATAACTTTCTCAAAATTTCCAAATCCTTCAGTAATATTTGTTGATTTAAAAATATGAGAATATTTCTTTTTAACAGAAGGTGATACTAATTTAAATCCATTTTCTTCCATGAATTTTCTAAGAAAATCAAAATTTACTAAATATTCAGGTATTTCTTGTCCTATAGATTCCATATAAACATCTATTGTTTGTCCGAACATTTTATCTATATCTTCAGAATCTTGTGTAAATTCAAAATCTTCTAAATCATATTTTTTCTTAATAGAGTAGATTAAATTACCTTCTTTATCTCTGAATTCAATATCACCTTCTTTTAATTTATTAAATATTTTTTTACCATCATAGCAACAACCAATAAAATATCCTTTTGGTGCAATATTATCTTTTATATTTTTCATAAATCCTTCAAAAGTAGAATTATCCTCAAAATAGTAATGAAGAGTAAATTGACTACTAATCATATTAAATTTTTTGAGAGCAAGGTTATTATATTTTTTCTGAATATTTTTATATTCTTTTGGTACAGGTCTTTTAAGATTATATAAGATATTTAACATCATTTCAGAATGTTTAATTTGTTTTTCCATTTTTTCAGAATCTAAATCAGTATAACAATCAGCATTAGATATATTTTGACTTGTATCACCTACTAAGAATACAGCAGGTGGTTTATCTTTTCTTTGATTATAATATCTTTCACATGCTTCTTCAACATTACTTGAAATATCAATTCCTAATATAAATTTAGCATTAGTATCTCTATGAATATATTTATTAATATCTCCTCCACGACCAATTGATAAATCTAATATATTAATTTTATCTTTAAAAGAACTACCTACACCAGTAATTAGTTTTGTTTTAATATAATTATGAAATTTTCTTAATGGTTCTGTTACTGAAGAATTATTTTCAGAAACATAATATTTTGTAGTATCTTCTTTTAATAATTCTTTAAAATCTTTTAATGGAACTTTATTTCTTATAAGTTCGGTTGTAACTGGATATTTAATAGTTGACCAAACAGAATTAGCAATTGTAAAGAATTGAGGGACTTTAGGAAACTTATCATCTCTAATTCTGAGAGGTTGCCAGATCATATGGTTTTCTGAATTTGGGACAAATTTCATTTCAACTAAATCATCTTCCATAATTTCTCTAGAATCTCTTTCACAGATAACTTTTTTAATAACAGGATCAATAGGGACATTAGTAGTATAGAGTATTCTATCATCATCAGGAGAGAATGGAATAATTTTGCCTTTTTCTTCAATAACATCATCTAAGATTCTCATACAAAAGTCTATTTTTTTATCTTCTCTTTTATCATATCCTACAAATAGTTGTAATTGTTTATATTTACCTAAATATTCACTTCCATCGGGATTTTTTACAGTATGAGTTACTATTTTATCAACTAATTTCTTCCCGACTTTTTCTTTAACATATTTTACTTGAAAATCTATTGTATTTTCTTCAGGAGGTTTCCATTTAAAATTTTGTTCCCATTTACCACCGATATAATCAGGTGTTTCAATATTATTTTTACTTTTAACAGGATTAAACATTGGTATGAATATCAATCCATCAATTCTGTATCTAAGTGAATGATTATCTTCTTTTGTAAGAATATTATTACATTTAGATAATATTAATTTACAATCTGATAAATATTTATCAGAACCAAATTCTTCTTTAGATCCAAATTTACCAAATTCATATTTTTTTATATCAATATCAACACTAAATTCATCTGATACCATTGATGAAATAGACGTTGATTTAAAATCATGAATTAAATTATATCTTGATTCAGTTTTTTTTGAAGTTGTATGAAATGGTAATTTATGAACATAATTAATTAATGCTCCACTAATTATATAATATATATCAAATATCATAAATAGTTTTATATCATTATTATCGGCATCTTTTGTGATATATTCTCCATCAAATATATAATCTTTGTTTAAATCAGGAAAATCAACTCCTGTATCTATAACATTTTTTTTACTATTAATTAAATATCCATGATTATCTTTTACGTACATAATATATCTATCACCATCAGCTTTATCTGTAACAGCATATTTAAGTAATATAGAATTAGGATTATCAGGATTAACATCATTAAGAGTTAATGTGACAGGTTGAGGTAATTGGAGTTTAACATCTCTTAATGCTACTTTTTGATTTGTTAAATTTTTATAAGATTGTAAAATATCTATTTTTTCAGTATTAGATAGAATATATTGTGAATCATATATTAGACTTAAAATATAATAAATATGTTCTTCAAAGAATTGAAATAATTTATCAGATAATAAATCATGATCTAAAACAAGTGGTTTAGAAGTTTTTTTTGCCCATTCAGGTAATTTCTTACCTTTTGCACCGCCTTTTAATTCATATAATTTTTTTTCTTCTTCAAATTCTTGAATAACTTCTTCATATTCTTTTCTTAAATCTGAATCAATATCAGGTTCTTCAAGTAAATCTTTAAACATTAGAATATTATCTTCTATATCTTTTATCTTTTCTGTTTTAGATTTTTCAACTGTTTCTTTAAAAATAGAATCTTGTTCATAAATAGACTTTTCAGGTTTAAATGGAGTAAAACTTGGATCATAATTACCATATCCTCCACTAAGAATAAAATCCATTCCTAAATCAACAGGTGATATTAATCCATAAGGATTAGGAGATTTTTTATATGGAGATACATATTCATCAAGATTTTCAGATAAATCTTTAAACAATTTTTCTATTTGTTTAGTTCCATTATCTTTTGTTTTTGAACCAATATATTCTATTTCAATTTCGTAAAATTCATTTCTATTAAGGATATTAGCATCTTTAAATGTTTTTGCTCTACTATGTTTATCAGACATTTTTACAACTGTAATATCAAATCTAAATAATTTATCATATGAAATGAAACTATATCTTTTTTTATATCTATAGTGTTTTATTTTACTCTTAAAATCTATAAGAGTTTGTTCTACTAATGGATTTTCTTTTGTTAATTCAATTTCACTTTTAATATTTAACCGATAATTATAATCATCATTATTAATTCTATAAACTATATCTGTTCCAGTATCATTTGTTTCTTTATAAAATTCTTTATTAAGAAATATAAGATTATCAATATCTTCTAATGATTCAGTTTTACAATATTTCTTTATATCTTCAAGACTTGTAATAGAAATACGTATATCAGATAATCTTTTATAATTATCTTGTAATTTAATATCTAATGTAGAATCTTCAGATACAAAATCATTAATTGATTTAAGATTATCTAAGATACGCATAAATACTTGTTTATTAATATTCCTTGAGTCAAAAACACATTCTAACTCAAGATTTTCATTTTCTAATGATTTTTTTAAAAACTTAATTGTATTTGTTTTATCTAAAATAGTAGTTTTTTTTGACATTATTATAATATATTATATTATTGTTTTTTTTAAATCTATTATCAAATTTTATATTTGATGATAAAAAAATTTATTAAAAGATAAGATTAGTTAGTTTTCACAAAGTAGTTGGATATTAAGTATATCATATATTTCTTTTTTATTGTATTTTTTCCCATTAGATTTAATAATATTAATATTATTTTCTTTTGCTAAATTAATAAGTTCTTCTGATTTATATGTTGTGATAGGTTTAAGTTTAAATTTATAAATCATATTATCTTTAATATCAATATCAATAACATTTTTTAGAGTATAATGAGGATCATTAAGATCACCATAAAGTTCAAAAGGATCACTAAAGATATATGATTCTTGATCAAAATCAGGAATAATAGTTTTCGGGGTTGCTTCGATCAGAGTAAAATTATTTTGAGAATATTTAATATAAATAAAATCTTTATTATTAGGATGAATACTTGTTTTATATAATTTAAGCATATCATTAAGTTGATTACAAATTACAATATTAATTCCATAATAATCATTATAAAATAGAATTGAAGATAATTTATTTTCATGTTGTAGAGCATTACAAACATTATTTTTATTAAATTTTCTGGTATTGTAATTATAATTATCGTAATTAAGATCAAGGAAAGTAGATAATTCTAATGATTTTTTTTTTACATATTCACTTTTTTCAGACTTATCAAGAATTTGATAATTATAATCTTTAACAGATAATACTATTTCTAGAATATTTTTAGATTTTAAAACAGTTGTATTAATTTTAGTTTCATTTTCTCCTTGAGTGTATTCATTAATAGTAATTTTTTCAGCAAAATTATCAATATTATCTGAATAAGTTAGAAAGTGTTCCATTGTTAAATAATATATTTTTATAGTCTTAAATATTATTCAAATTTATAATTTTTAGATAATGATATATATTCTTTATCTATCCCAGTAAATTCATTTAATTTTATATCATTATATTCTATTTTAGAAACTTTTTTAAAATAAACATTTAAATTATCAGAATAATTAATTTCTTCAATTAGGTTTTTTTGTTTTTCTAACTCATCAATATTATTATTTGAGTAATGAATTAATCTATAAAGTATGTCAATAAATTTATCATCTAAAACACTTATATTCAAAAAATATCCATTACTATTTTCAGTATGTTTAATTTTATAAAAATTAATAAAATTAACAATTTTATTATGATTTTCTATCATATTAATATTTTCAAAAATATATATTTTTTTATAATCAGTAGATTCCATTATAATAATATAAGATAAATAAAAAATAATAATTTAACACAATAATATTATTTGGGTTTTGCAACAATTTGGATCTTTTTATGACCATATTTTACTCTACAACCCATAATAACAACATTTATTTTTTGATTTTTAGTAATAGAATTAATATCTCTTGTAGATTCATCAAAATATTCATTAGGTACCATTATAATAATTGGTGATGATTCAAAATCATTCTTTTTTGTAGATATATATCCTAAAACACCCATTTTATTAACTCTATCTACAATAATATTTATTTCATCACCATCATTAAGATTAATAATATCAGCACTATAACGAACTATATAAGTAATATAACTACTATTATTAAT
>CERI01284233.1_pt1 | contig 12751 bp, 13 predicted proteins | sample 350261 | NCBI WGS metagenome assembly CERI01 (sample SAMEA2620979, study PRJEB7988) | marine metagenome | isolation source: saline water (ENVO:00002010), including
CCGCATTCATATGCGCGCTCTCATATACAATTGATGGATGGGCGCGAGCGTTTGGGTCAATATATGTTGGCCTCCATTCGCTAAATATATCCATTGATTATTATCTATTCTTCATTTCTCCTTACATAATTTAAAATGAACTATATATATATTATTACATGAACTACCAATTCAGTAAATTGATAAAACAACTGAGAATACCTGTTATTGGTTCTCCAATGTTTATTGTTTCTACGCCCAGGTTAGTTGTCGATCAATGTACTTATGGAATTGTTGGTTCCTTTCCTGCTTTAAACGCACGAGGGAAAAACGGTGAATCTACCCTCGATCAATGGTTACACGCTATTCGTTCACAACTCGCTACGAATCATTCGCTTCATTCTAGTAAACCTGCTCCTTATGCTGTTAATCAAATAGTCCATCCTACAAACAGAAGACTTTGGCAGGATATGGAAACTATTATAAAACACAAAGTTCCAATCGTTATTACAAGTCTAGGTGCTAATAAGGAAATCAACGATGCGGTTCATTCGTACAACGGTATAGTATTACATGATGTCACCACAAATACATTCGCAAAAAAAGCAGTAGAAAAGGGTGTCGATGGACTCATAGCTGTAGCAGCAGGAGCGGGAGGACATGCTGGTTCCCAATCTCCTTTTGCTTTAGTTGAAGAAATTCGCCAATGGTATAACGGTCCCCTTGTATTGGGTGGTTCGATCTCGTCAGGAAGAGGAATTGCAGCTGCCCTTAAAATGGGAGCAGATATGGCTTACATTGGCTCCCCATTTATTGCTACAAACGCTGCAAACTCTTCTGTTAATTATAAACAAATGTGTATTGATTGTTCTGCAGAAGACATTGTTAATACCGACTACTTCACTGGCATTAATGGAAATTATCTCGGACCTTCTATAACTCAATCCGGAATAGATATACATTCTCTTAATAAAAAAACTGGTAAACCTGATAATTTACTTGATTCAAATAAAAGTGTGAAAGCCTGGACGAATATATGGGGAGCAGGTCAAGGAATTGGAAATACAAAAGAAATTCTCTCAGCGCGTGAACTTATATTAAAGTGGAAACAGGAGTTTGACGCTACTACATCGGGAGATTTTCATAAAATTTAATATATTACACATATTTATGAGTATCAATAAAGGGGATATTTTACTTTACACTAAAACAAACGAAATGGTTGAAGTTATAGATATACATCATGATGATATAGAGCCGTATTTTACTATACGAATTAAAGATGGTAGTGAAAAACAAACTATTTCAAAATTTTTATCTAAAAAATACAAAAAAACCAGAAAACGCAAGATTTATAAGAGAAGAACAATGAGAAACAGTAAAAAATTATTTAAGGACAACCCATTATAATACTACTATGATGATGAAGTATCTATTTCTTCTGTCAAATGTATATGCTTTTACAGTATCTAAGCCTAAAACATCTTTTAAGTTCGTTGGTGATACAAAGCCGCTTGAGTATTTTGATCCTCTTCTAATTACTCAAAATGCTAATGAAGAAACACTAAAATATCTCCGTGAGGCAGAACTTCAACATGGACGAGTTGCTATGGCAGCAGGTGTAATTTTTCCTGCTATTGAACTTTCTACAAAAATTCCGGCTATTAATGTTCTATCTGAGGAAAGTCGTAACGCCCAGCTTGCTTGGCTTACCGGTTTTGGAGTTTATGAACTAGCAAGGATGAATGCTGGTTGGCAGAATCCTTTTAATGGAGGCCGTCCTTTTAAACTTGAAGATCAATATGAACCGGGTGCTGTTTTTCTCCGTAGTTCCGCGAAGTTCTTTGACGAAGAAGATGCTGAGCGCCGTCTTAACAGCGAGCTAAACAATGGGCGTCTTGCTATGCTTGGAGTTGCTGGAACAATGGCACAAGAACTAATTAGTAGTCATGGAACATACCTTGATATTATTAATTAAAACACACCACGTTTTAAAAAATATTCTAAAAACATAAATATTACAGTCTGATAATATGTTATCTATATACAATTACGAACCTGAATTTGTTGAACGAAAAGTACAATTTCTCCAAGATATAAAAAAAATAGGTCATGAAAAGCAGAAATATGAAACTATATTTACTTATAAAATTTGGGAATACTCAGTGTTTTCAGTAGGGGAAGTCCGCACTTATAAAATACATAAATCCTCTGATGATACACAGGATTTTATGACTGTTGATTGTAAAACACATATTATCAGTGGTAAACGCGGATTAGCAAATCGTATTATTAGAAATCAATTTAGAAAGGCTCACAACATCCATAATAATCCCGAAAGCGATTCAATAATTAAATCATGGAATTCAAAAAATAGGCGGAAGTCAAAACTCAATTGTTGGGGCTTTTTTAGTAAAAAATTCTTATAATAAATATGCGTTCAGATACTACACAACATAAAGATAAGAATGTTGCTGCTGGATGGTCTAAAGACAAACCCCATACAGTAGATCAGCGAAAGAAAATACTTAATAAGAATAAGTCTTGCTTTTTAAGACCCCAAAATATGAAATACCCTGTGTGTGATGTTAAAGGAAACTATGATTGTAGGGGGATAATTGCTGCAAAGTTTTGGGCTGATACCGCTGAAACTAAACACAAAAAAAAACTTACAAGAAAAAAACGCCCATATTCTTTCAAGAAAGTTAGCAACAATGCTACTAAACTTGGAAAAAAACTCGGATGCAAGGTATTTACAAGAAGAAAATCTAGAAGTTCAGAATACCAAACGTAGATTTACGACATATTCTATATCCAAATAAGTATAAACAAGTATCTTTTAAGATTAATTATAATGGACACACTCATTCTTTACACTTCGGAATTTCCCAAAAAACGGGTTGGAAAACACCATGACGGTGGATACGTGATTGTTGACCTGCCAGGCGAATACGACTTATTTTTAGCTGGTGGTATAAGTGGCGATATTAGTTTTGAAAATGCAATATTAAGTCTATTTCCAAAACTAAAATGTTTGGCTTTTGACGGCACAATAAAACAACTTCCCAAAAACGCCAACCATAGTATTACATTCGTAAAAAAAAATCTAGGATCCAAAAATACTGAACGATTAACAGATCTTCAAGAGTATATGCATGATGCTAACAATATATTTGTTAAAATTGACATCGAAGGACATGAGTTTCGCTTGTTGCCGACACTATTTACCAGTGGTTATATTAATAAGATAAAACAACTCGTGGTTGAAATTCATAGTCCTGCTGACATTCATATGTATCCAGGTTATTTTTCTGGATTATCTGATATTCATAATTCAGATATGTTCGAACTATTTCGCAACCTCAATACAACACACACTTTAGTCCATTTCCACGCTAATAATGGTCCAAAAATAACAACCATTGACAACATTCAGATACCCCATGTTTTTGAATTGACTTATATTCGTAATGATTTTGTCTCGAAAAAAGAGCGTAATACAGAGCCACTACCAACATCTTTAGACATGAAGAATATAACAAGTAAGCCCGATTACAATTTAAGTGGGTTTCCATATACAGTATAATTTACACTAAACTTAGATTTACAACATCTTCTATATCCAAATAAGTATAAATCTCAGCCTCAATTAAATCAGGTAATATGATTAGGGGGCGCATTCTTTAATATAATTCTTTTGTTTTGAACTTATCAAGTCTTGAGATTTAAATCTCATCATTTTTATTACCTTTTCGCCTCTTACGTATCAAAACCGGTTTAACAAAATCATATAATGCTCCATATTGCATTTGTTTATTTCTAATCATAATTGTATTATCAACCGAATCCTTAATACGTTCAATATGACTTACAAGAACAATAGAATCAAATTTTGCCAACAATGATTGTAGAAATTCTGGAATTTTACCTAAATGATTCACATCACAGGTTGTAAAACCTTCATCAATTATCAATTGTCCTCCCAAAACACCGTCTCCTAATGTCAGTGTTATAAAGGACAGTCTCAAACACGTAGATAACATAAAATATTCAAAACCACTTGTCTTTTCCATTAACACTTCGTGATGTTCATTACGAGCAGTAAATATAAATGAACCGTCTTGTTGCATAGAATAACATAAATGTAGATTTGGTTCTACTGTATGTAATAACTTATTTGTGCGATTGACAAGATTAGGTAATATATGCTCTGAATATAACCACCCCCTATATTCGTCGAAAACACGTCCTAAAATATTCAAATTCTCTATTTTACTTTCAAGTTCCCCTTGTTCTTCTCTTAATTGATTCGCCTTCTCTTTTATCTTATTATTTTCCAATACAGAATATTCTAATTTTGCTTTCTCTCCATGTAACTCCTTTATATCATTTCTTAATTCTTGGATTAACAACCCATCTCTTATATAATCATCGTACTTGTTCTTTGTATTAATAACATTTCTCCAATATTCCAATTGCTTGGCATAATCAGTATAAATTTTTGTATCGTTTAACTTTTTATTTAATAGATCTTTCTCTGATGATAATAGCCATAACTTCTTTTCGTGGACTGATGCCAAATAATACTCATAAGCATCCCATTCCATGACCGTTCTCTCATATATCTCTAGCCATGCCCCCCATGCTGCTTTTTCGGCTTCAAATCTATCAGTATCTTTCAACTTAACTTTCAACTCATTCATATGTTTTTCCATTTGCTCTATTTCAGAACTTGTATCATTCAATAATAGCTCATATTTATCATATTTCGCCTTATTTACTAATTGTTCTTTCAATGTTATAACCTGAACCTTTAGATTATTATATTTCTCATTTATTTCAATAGTTCTTGTAGATCTTCTGTATAATTCCCATTGAGCGCGCACAGATGCTACAAATGCCATTCTCTCATCCCAGTGTATCATTTTAGACGCATGATACTCATATGTCTCAATACATTTTTTCAATTTTTTAGCCTCAACCACTTTCTCTTTAATGTTTAAGGTTAGATCCTTCAAATTTGTCCGCATTTCTATAAGTAACTTCCTCAATTCGTCCAATTCATCGTTAACAATCGTCAAACGCGCATTATTATTATTGTATTCTTCCCATTCTTTCAGTAATTTCTGATACTCATTCTTCTTTATAGACACATTTTCATAATCCTCCACCGTCTCCTTTAATTCCAAATATTCCTTCTCAGGATTTTTAGTACATAACCTTTTTTCGAGTTCTTGAACGTTTAAATTCACATTATATAGTTGGTTTGACAAAGCATTTAGTTGTTTACGTAGTGGTTGAGAGCAACATGCTTCACAATTCAAATTAAATGGAGTATCCTTTAAACTTAATTCAGTTTGTGCCAAGGATTTAGTTACACGTGCACGTTCTTCCTTAAAGTCATTTAATTCTATACTATATCTATTCCAATCGTCAAACTTAACTTTTAGCTCTTTAAGAATACGGCGATTCACTTCGATATTTTTACTTCCTTCTTCAATCGCTTTCAAATTTTTAATACACAACTCACTACTTATAGCGCTACTTGGTAATACTATTTTTTGTAATTCTCTATGTTCTCTATATAACTGCTCTTCACGTGTTTCATTGCTGTCTTTAACGTTTGTGATATTTTGATGCTCTATTTTCATTTCTGAGATTTCCTTCTTTTGTTTCTGGAACATTTCTACGGAGTTTTTGTACTCTTCAATACTACAACACGATTCCTTACTCTCCTCTTTCACCTCTTTTTCAATTCTGTCAATCTCTCCTTCTTCAAAATGAGGACATCCTTGGTTTACAATCTTGTTGTCATCATTATTGTATAATTGTTCGATACTTTCAAATTGTGAGTTTATCTTAGTATATTCCTCATCTAAATCGGGGTTCGGTTTAGCACAAGGGGGGTGCAATGACTTGAATAAATTTTTTTTAAATTCTAGTTTGTCTTTGATAGTATCTATTTCAGAGTATATTTTCCGTGTACTCATATTCACAACTGTTTTACTTCCCAACCAATTATTATACTCTTTCTTTTTGGAAACGCATTCTTCTAAACTAATGATTGGTTCTACATCTAATAATTCAATATCCCCCTCTTTTCCCATTTTTTCTCTGACACTATCTGTTATATTTTCCTCATATTGATTTATTTGAGACTCCATTAAAGCTATTTCTTTCAATAGACTATCTCTATTCCAATCCCTGTATTTTGAGATTCCCGCTTCTAACATTGTAATTGTTGATTGTATCGTTTCATGATCCTTTTCCAGATCATCTATTTTACAAATACCCCACGATATCTCCTTTCTATCCGAATATTTCTCCAAAATTTTCTGTTTTTCTGAATACTGTTTTATAACATTTTCTAATTCTTCTTCATCGCCAATACTTAAATTATCCCCTTGACTTCCGTAAGCAATATCTAAACTATTTTTGAAGGATTTGATACATATATGAGCTTGCTTAAACAAAGACGCTTTAGCATTTGCCTCTTTCATTCCAATAATTTGTTCTAAATGATTTCTCTGTTCGTTCGCTTTCATTGAAAGAAAATCATCATCATTTGACTGTGTTATCATTGTTGTCATTAAAAAACCATGAATATCACCTAAATTATTTGATACCCACTCATTCGTTTTTGGGGCATCCGCGCATACAAGACGCCATTCTTCATTCAACATTCTATGGACGTCGATGCCACGCCCCTTTTGTTTTCCATCATCATCAAAAATCCGATTTATACGATAAATTGTTCCATCTACTAAGATATGGATTGCTGTTTTTGATTTCTTCCCTTCTTTTTTACCCTTTGCGATTAATGCGTATCCATTTCCCTTTATGCTTCGCGTTGGTATGGGTTTTCCAAATATTGCCAAACAAATTATTTCCAAAAAACTCGATTTACCGCCGCCGTTTTTAGCTGATATTAAATTGGTCGCCCCTTGCATCAAATCGAAATCAAGCCAATTTTCTCCGGAATAACATAATAATCCACTCCATTCCACATATTTTATACAAATTTTCTTTGATTGTTGGGAATTTTCAATTTTATTACTATACAAATTGTACTCCTTTTCTAAATCTTGATTCTTCTTTCGCGCAATCTTCTTTAATAGTTCACTCCATCCTTCTTGGACTGTAATTTTCAAGTCATCTAAATAGGGAATCTCATAGTTGTCTACTCCATTCTTTTTCATATATTCATCTAACAAGGCACTTGTTGCATAATCACTCGTCTGCTTCAAATTATCATCGCGTATCGCATAATCTTCCTGAATATATTCCTTATCTTTAAGTATCATTTTCAAATTATGATATTCATCTATCGTATAACTTCCAAAAATTCTTAATTTCAATTTATGTGGAAATGCCTCATTCTCAACTACTTCCGATAATAATTTATTATCACAGTGCCAAATGCCATTTTGAACGGTCAATTTTACTAATCCATATTTGTTATAAACATCCTTCGCAAAAACGTCTGCTTCACCATCTCTTAATTTCCAAACTAAATAACCATGTCCTTTCAAAAGGCTTTCTCCGAAATTTTGTTGAATCAGAGAACCAGCATAAGCTGCTAACAATCCTGACTGACGACGAGGAAACACTTGTTGTTTATGAATATCGCCGAGAAGAGCTATATCATAACCACAGTCTAACCAATTCCACGAATATCCATCATCGGCTTTCCTGTGTTCCGAAAACTTGGATTTTTTCATTGTCCCATGAAATAATGCTGCCTTATACTCAACCTCATCAGGAAAATTACTCGGATCAGGAAAATCTGGTAAACTATCTGCCATTCCAGATCCACTACCTAATTTTAAAGTATCTTTAACAGAGACTAAACCAAAACCCACATTTCCAGCTTGATATAATCCCGTTTCCTGCAAAAAACAAACGTTCGGTGGAAGATGAGCATCAAATGCTTCCAAAAAATCTATTCCATTTTCGACTTTATCTTGCTGAAAATCGTGATTTCCAAGGATGATATAAGTTGGGGCAATTTCCCCCAAATTCTTCATCAATATCATAAACAATTTTATTCCATAAGTTTCTAATTTACTTTTGTGGTGAAATTGGTCTCCTGTTAGAACAATCGCAGCACTATGCTCTTTTATAGTCTTCATCTTTCTCAAATCACTAAATAAATTTTCAAATACACTTTTATATTCATCATAACGAGACGTAAACTCATCTCCATTTCTAATATGAATGTCGGAAATATGAATTAATTCTCTAATTCTTCCTGATTTTGGTGTCAATATATTTTTTATAGGACCAGGCATAATTAGTAGTCTTCCTCTAATTTATATTAGAGTTTTGTCTTTACATAGAATTACAAAAAATGATTCTATTCAAACCCTAACAAATGGGGTTTTATCAAATACAAAAAACAATATTGACTATTATGGAGAACATTAATTATGTTAGAGATGATACACTATTCGGAGACTGTATGCTTCCTTGTACGAATGAAATATATTACAATGGAAAGGTATATGACGATAACCTAAGTTTTGAGGAATTATACGGAATTAAGAATTTGCCATCATCACCAAAGAAAAATGCCATTGCAAAAGCGATAAGTTACCCAAAAGTGGAAATTCCTGAAAAACATCATCCCCTATAATTTTTTTACCTCCTGTTCTTTGATTTGTGGGGCAGTTTACATTTTGTGAATATAATGTAAATATAAAATATATAGATTAAGTTTAATGGTGAAAACCGTGGAAAAAAAATGGAAGTGTGAAACTTGTGACGTATGTTTCGTCCGCAAGAAACATTTTGACGCTCATTTATTAACAATAAAACATCAAACCAAAGTTGGCGAGACTGTTATCGGAGACGTTGAAAAAGTCCGTTTAGTTAACGAAGTTGAACAATTAAGAAACGAATTGATAGAGTTTAAAGCACGAGTAGAAAAATTAGAGAGGGAACGGGATATGTTGAGACGAATACGTTTAGGTACACAAAATTGTCCGGTAGAATCAAATATTAATAATAATCAGCAAATTAACAATACATTCACAAATTGTGGAAATACCAATATTACCATTAATGTAGCACCTTACGGTGAGGAAAAGTGGGACTTTTTAACTGATGGAGAAGTATTGCAAATAATGAAGGGAGTAAATTCATGTATCCCCGAAATGGTAAAGACGATCCACTTCAATAAAGAGCACCCTGAAAACCAAAATATCCGCCTTCCAAACAAAAAAGTTCCACAAATACGCACCTTTAATGGGAGTGGTTGGGATACTAAAAATAAGAAGGATATAATTGAAGGGCTTATTCGTAATATTGTTGATAGACTGGAATCTGGTTATGGTGAAGAATTCCGCAATAATGCTACTAAATTTATAAGAGATTTATGGGAAGAAAAGATGTTGCCAATAACAAATGACAAAATAATAGATAAAGATCTACGAAAACAGGTAGAATTCTCAATACTAGACGGACAGTCAGAACTGAAATAAATTATCAATTAATATAATCAATTATACATACGTTCATTATTCACTTTGTCTAATACATTAATGGATAGAACGTCCAATAACAAGTCCTCAACAAATAATAGAAATGATACAATAATTTTTTGAATGTATATATAATGGATTTCAAAAAGTTAAAACAAACTGCTATTGTGTTATTTTTTGTGATGTTTATATACTCTGGTATAAATAAAATTTTTGGATTTGATAAAAAGGTTCTAACTCTTCAAAAGAAAACAGGACTGCCTCATGTAATAAATCAATTTGGTATGATAGGGGTTATATTATTAGAGATTATTGGTTCAATATTAATAATACTCTATTCATTAAATTTGCTTAAAATACCGGTCTTATCTGTTAAATTAACATATTTTGTATATTTGGCGTTCCTAGTAGTTGTAACATTACTGTATCATCCTCCAACTCAAAAGATAATACCATTTTTATCAAATCTAACAACATTCGCTGGATTACTATATCTTTACTCTGATGTAGATTATTTAGTTTGATTTTTGTAAAATTTAATAATATTTGTCTTATAGTAATGAAATATATAATCGTTGGAGCAGGACCTACTGGTTTATCACTGGCATATTTACTTTCACTCAATAATATTTCAATAGATTTAATAGAACAAGACTCACAACTCGGAGGTTCATGGAATTCTCAGTGGATCGATGATAAATATTGGAGTGAAAATTCACCAAGAGTATTTTCATATACAGATAATGTTAAAAAACTAATGACCCACATCGGTTTGACTAAAGGGGATTTTGAATATATATATGGAAATTATTTCCAAACAAATTACAAAGTATTCAAATTTATAGCCAAACATTTCACATTGATAGATTATATTAAATTTTTGATTGGAATAATCAAGTATAAAATCCTTGGATTAATAGAAAATATCACAGTTAAAGACTGGTTGAATAGAGAACAATTATCAGTTTTGGGTTCTAAGGCTGTAAAGATAATTTCAATTTTAATTTGTGATAAACCAGAGAATACTAATTTAAATGATTTCTTTGGATCAGTTGCAGGAGTAGCACCTACTCAAATGCAACAACCAAATAAATGGCACGAATTGATTGAGGGATATCTAAATACCAAATCAAACGTAAGAATATTTAAAAATTATAGAGTGACAAAACTTTATAGCAACACTAATAATTTAGTGTCATCCGCATACATTCAAAATATATTTTCAGGTTCCGAAGCTCTCATTGAAGGAGACAAATTTGTATTATGCACTCAATCTAACAGTATCTATCCAATTATCAAAAATAGTTCGCTAAATATAAGAAACAATTGGATGGACTTAGATAAATTTCAAATTTGGAGTGACAAAACTTACTACAGTGGTTTTGGTTTTCAATTACATTTTAACTCTGAATTAGTATTTAAAAACGAATGGTGTTGGAGTTGCATCGGTGACTGGACTGTTATAATATTACCTGTATCTAACTGGTTAACACAATATTCAAAAGATCCAAATGTAAAAACTGTCTGGTCATGCTGTATAGTGGATATGGATACAAAAAGTAAAAGAATCAATAAAACTGCGAATGAATGCACGAAAAGAGAAGTAATAGAAGAATGCTTAGCTCAAATTAACGATTATTACAAGACTCCAAATCTTTATAAAATAACTACTAGTCAGGGTTTATTCAAAATAAACAACAAATGGGTATCAAAAAATACGGGATATACAAAAAATATTTATCAAGATCTCAAAATGAAAGGTAAAATGAAAAATCTATATGCTTTAGGTTGTTTCACTGAAAGCAAAATCAATCATATAGCATATATCGGAAGCGCTATTAATGCTACTGCGGATTATTTGCTAAAATATGAAAAATCACTTAATATTAATATTTTTAAATGAATACACCCACTTCAATAGCTCAGTTGAATCAAAAACTTGATCTTTTAATAGAAAAACTTGATGATACCAACAAAAAGGTTGATTCTATATTAGAATTATTGAATTCAGATATAAGCAATAACTGTAATAAAATGAAACATCACATAGACTTTATTGAGGAAGTTTACGAAAATATCAAACACCCTCTCAATTACGCATGTAAGAAAATATCATATCTATCTCGATATGAAACAAACAAAGAACTTGAAAATTAATCTATTTAAAAAAACGTTAATAACTTGGTAGAATACTAGTTATTAATCGGAAACAAGAACTAACACAACTTATAATCAATATTCCAACTATTTGAAAATAGAAGGCTATGATAATCGGAGGTACTTTAACCAGTATATTTAAACCATCAATGTTAGAATTAAGAGACATTTTATAATTATTTTCTGATATGTATGACGCCTACGGCTTATTACAATTATGACTACATCAGGATGCTTTGATTATCATTTTTATGATTTCAGTTTAAACTATAAAGTTTTTTTTTACATAATAGATTAATGCTATCCAGAATAGGACAAACTACCTTTAATATTTATAGACGCGGCGGCAATATCAAAAAGACAAAAATGGAGAAATTTACATTTGATAAAACGGAATGTGGTCCGATGGTTCTTGACGGTTTAATCCATATAAAATCTAACATGGATAAATCATTAACATTTCGCAGAAGTTGTCGCGAAGGAATTTGTGGTTCTTGTGCAATGAATATTAACGGGAAAAATACATTGGCGTGTCTAACGCCGATAACAGATAAAATGAGTTTGTATCCGTTACCCCACATGCCGATTATAAGAGATCTTGCTCCTGATATGAAAAATTTTTATGAACAATATAAAGAAATCAAACCTTGGCTGAAAAACAGCAAAAAAATGGATGGAACAGAAAATTTACAAAGTCCTGAAGATCGTAAGAAACTTGATGGAATGTATGAATGTATTCTTTGTGCATGTTGTACGACTTCATGTCCGTCGTACTGGTGGAACGGGTCCAAAGGTTATTTAGGTCCTGCTGTACTCATGCAAGCTTTTCGGTGGATTGAGGATTCGAGAGACGAAAAAACAAAGGAACGTCTTGAACAAGTTGATGATGCTATGAAGTTATTTAGATGTAAAACAATAATGAATTGTTCTTCAACTTGCCCGAAAGGATTAAATCCGGGACAAGCCATTGGACGATTGAAGAAGAAGGTCGCCGAGTTATGTCATTAAATCATGATAAAAAATGATTAGATAATAAGTTTAATCCATCATAGACAAATATGAAAGTACCATATAAAGATTATAAGAAGATTACATCGAAACAACAGTTGGAAGACTATATTAAAAAAATTGAA
>CERI01056336.1_pt1 | contig 12718 bp, 10 predicted proteins | sample 350261 | NCBI WGS metagenome assembly CERI01 (sample SAMEA2620979, study PRJEB7988) | marine metagenome | isolation source: saline water (ENVO:00002010), including
CTGCAACCCATAGGAAGTAGTAGAAAAGCTTATGGCCGAAGCTATTATGTTAGCGCAAAAGCAAAGCAATTAAAAAATAATGCCCTAGGACTTTATCATGCACTTAGAAGAGACGTAGCAAACAACCCTACAATGGCCAGACGAAACTTTAAAAGAAAAATCGAAAGAAAAGAAAGGGGGTCTAAATTTAGAGATATAAATCCACTATCACATATTAATGCAGCTGATCGCTTAACATCAAACTTAGCTACAAGGATAGTGACAAACAAACTTGAGAAGGCCAAAAAAAGTAATAAAATTGCATTAAAACCATTTGGAGGAAGAAATCCTAAAAAAGGCACGCAAACTAAAGAAAAAAAGGAAAAAGTAAGAAAGGAAATAGAGCAGCTAAGGCAAGATAATCTTACGAAAAACCCAACAACTGATAAAGATAAAGAGAAATGGATCAAGCAATCAAGTCTAATCCATGCAAAATTAATAAAAGGTAAAGCGCAGAAAAAAAATCATTTCGAATTCGAAATTGATAATCAAAATAAAATAAACAAAGAATTAAATAGCGCCCTAAAAAAAGATATTAATTATGAGATAAAAAATAGAGATGGCTCAATAGAACAAGAAAGAGTACCAATTATGTCAAAACTAATATTAATTGACGAAGAAACGCAAAAGGCAAATAAGGAAAATAAGAATAATACAAGATTTGCAGAATTATTCACCGAAAAATATGCAGAAAAAATTGGGGTAGACCACTTTAACAATCTTTTAAAAGTAAAAGATAAAGAAAGTCAAGAAAAAATAATAAATGATAAAGATTTTCAGGATGCTCTAAAAGAAGCTACAGCAGCACTTAAAGAAATAGAGAAAAGTGATCCCGATCACTTTCCAAAAGATTTTGAGCAATCAAGGAGAGATGCTTTTAAAAATATACTTAATGCTCAAAAAACAAATCAAAATAGCGCTCAACCACATCCAAAACAAAATAATGATGCCGATGATGATGCATTTTCAACTGCTGGAAATCAGGATAGTCAGACAGATCCAGCCGATGATAATAATTCAATATCATCATCTACAGCTTCAACAACTGCTGGACATAGCGAAGACCCAACTTCAGAAGGCGATAAGAAAAAAGCATCACTATCTGCGCAGGAGCCTGCTAGCGCTGGCCCAATAGTAGTAAATCAAGAAAAAAAGAAAGAGGAAGCTAAAAGAAAAATTTACACTTGGCGTCTTCAAAACCAATTAATTGACTTAGAAAATAAAAAAGAATTGAACAAATCTGATCCAGCAAAATGCAAAGATTATGAAATACAAATTAATGAAATTAAAAAACAAATAGAAAATTTAAACAAATTAGATAATAATAATGATGGCTAGCAAAATATTTGATAAAGCAATAGGCAATCAAGATAGTGATATCAAAATTATATGGCTTCATGGCTGGGGACAAGATCACAAATGCTTTCTAGAATTAGCAAAATATTTTAAAAAATTTCACAATATATTAATTGACTTTCCTGGATTTGGAAAATCCAATACTCCAAGCGCTGCTTTATCAGTATCAGATTATGCAAATATTATCAATAATTATACTGATCAAAAAAATGAAAAAATATTTTTAATTGGCCACTCTTTTGGCTGCAGAGTTGCCATAAAATATTGCCTAAATTATGGCAACAAAATAAATGGGCTGGTTTTAATAAGTGCTGCAGGCCTTAAGAGAAAAAGATCAATATTATTTAAATGCAAAGCTTTATTAATGAAAATAGCGGCAAAGAACCTTTCAGAATTAGACAAACTATTTAATACTAACTTCAAAGAAAAATATTCAAATAAATTTGGTAGTCGCGACTATAAGAGTGCAAAAGGGATAATGAAAGAAATATTTGTTAAAACAATTAGCGAAGATTTGAGCAATGCAGCTCTTAAAATCAAAAACAAAACATTAATTATAAATGGCGATCAAGATCAAGAAACTCCAATAGAAATGGCCGAGCAATTTAATAAGCTAATTAAGGGTTCCAAGCTAGTTAAACTGAAAAATTTTAATCATTACAACATTTTAAGTAATGGCAAATTTCAACTTCAAAATTTAATATTAAATTTTATTTCCTCTGACATCTAATGGAATCACTAATATTAACAAACATCTATATAGCAATATTTTGCTATTTTATATATAAAAGATCATTAATATTCATGCACCTTTTTCAGCAAGAAGAATATGATAATAAGAGATTTATAATAAATATAGCCACTAATTTAAAACTAATTGATAAAAAACTTTCACTTATAATTGTAATATTGGCATTTTTATCAATATTTATAAATCAACTGATTTTTCCTATTATATCGTCAATAATTTTAATAATATTTGCGATCAAGCAAATAAATCCAATGTTAAGAAATAGTAAAAAACCTCTAATAATAACATCAAGAGTCAAAAAAATCTTATCATTGTATTTTATGCTAATTTTTGCAATATCATTTAGTGCTATCAATATTATTGATTTTTATAAGCCTCTTATATTATCAACTACAATCGTCATTATAATCCAAATATTACCATATATTATCATATTATCCAATATATTGCTACTTCCTTATGAAACATATATACAAAAACAATTTCTTAACCAGGCAAAAGATAAAATCAAGAAGCTCAGCCCCAAAATAATTGCAATAACAGGATCCTATGGCAAAACATCAACTAAGCATATTCTCAATCATATATTATCTTTTTATAAACCAACATTATGCACTCCGGGCAGCATTAATACCTCAATGGGCATCACTAGAATCATTAGAGAAAAACTTACAAAAGAGCATGAATATTTTATAGTTGAAATGGGAGCCTATGGAATTGGATCAATTGCAAGATTATGCAAGCTAACAAAGCCAGATTATAGCGCTATAACTGCAATTGGCAATGCTCATTATGAAAGATTCAAATCCATAGATAATGTAGCTCAAGCAAAATTTGAAATTAGCAAAAATCTTAATAATGGCTTTTGTTTTTTAAATAATGATACAATTGATAAAAAATATATTAAAAAATATAGCGCTAATGCTATTAATATTGGCCAGGATAATAATAATGACTACATAATATCAAATATTGAACAAGATATTAGTGGCATTAAATTTACAATCAAAATCAATAATAAAAGCCACAAAATACATTGCCCTCTATATGGAAAGCATCATGCAGGAAATATTGCCATCTCAATTGCAATTGCCCATAAATTAGAAATAGATATAGACACTATTATAAGCTCGTTAAAATCAATGCCCCAAATTAATCATAGAGTTGAGGTCATCAAAAATAATAATAGCCCAATAATTATTGATGACTCTTATAATGCAAATCCAAGCGGATTTTCAAACGCACTTAATATTCTTAAATTATTTAAAAAAGACAATAACAGGGCAATATTAGTTACTCCTGGCATGGTTGAATTAGGGGAGCTACATGATGAAAAGCATCGACTTTTAGCATGTGAAGCAATCAAAATAATAGATATTGCAATAATAATTAAGCCACAAAGGGTTCAATCTTTTATGGATACCTTAAAGCAATTTGCAAATCCTTTTCAACAAATTTTACAATTTAATGATTTTGCATCTGCAAAAAAATGGATTGATCAAAATGTCACCAAAAATGATGTAATTCTATATGAAAATGACCTACCGGACTTATATGAAAATAAAATATCATTTTAATAATAATGGTAATAATTATTATTAAAATAATTATTACTAACATATTAAAGCAATTAATCTTCTTGATTTGAAGGTATAATTTTTTTGATCTCTTCTTGAACAATTTTTTCTACCAAATCTGGCAGATTCTCATTGACCCACTTTTCTAATTTTGGCTCAAGGATTCTTGCTGCTATATTTTGCATATCTTGATCTTGTGTAAAATTTGATGCTCCAGATATTAATTCTTTGGCATTTGATAATTTTTTAATAGATTGAGTGGCTTTGGCAAGAGTTGACTCATATATTATTGATGATTTGTCGCTTTTATCATTTGACAAAGGCTTGGTGTCGTTAAGATTTGCCATATTAAGCTCATCTTCTTGATCATCTTGATCTTCAAAATTATTCAAATCCGAATCTGCAGATTCAAAATCATCATCAATGAGAGAGTCTTCTTCTTCACCTTCACCCTCTAAATCAAGGCTATTATCAAGCATTTCATCATCCATGTCACCCAAATCATCATCAGATTCCTGGGCAAAATCTTGATCATCAACAGATTCTAAATTATTACTAGCAATATTTGCTTGATCAAATTCATCCTCTGCAACAACATCTAAATCATCTATTTCTATATCATCTTCATTATTAAATTGAGACTCTAGATTATCAGCGCCGCTATTAGCAAATTCTTGACCAGAATCTTGCTCGGCCAAATTTTCAGTAGCTGATAATTCATCTTCAAAATCTTGCATTTCAAGATCTTGATCAATATCATCTAGATCTGCATTTTCACTGGCTGCAAATTCATTATTACTATCTTGAACAAGATCATCTTCTAATTGGTCGGCACTATGTTGCTGATCTAGTTCGAAATCTGAAAATTCAGCATCCTCATTGCCGTCAAAATCTTCCTGATCACTAGAAGATTCTTCACTCAAATCAAAATCATCATCCAGTAATTCATCATCACTACCTTGCTCAATCTCAGCCTCTGATAACAAATCATTGGAATTATCATCCATATTTATTTCTTCTTTCGATATGTCTTCTTGGGGTATTTCTTTGTCAAGGACATCATCAGGATCCGCTTCAACTTTATCATCCTCATCCAATGTCAAATCATCAAGCTCAAAATCATCAAAATCATCATCAAGGTCATCAGAGTCAATATCCATAGATTCTAAATTTTCATCACCTTCAAAAATATCAATATCTTGCTTTATATCACTTTGATCATCTTGCGTGTTAATATTTGAATCTATTGCGTCGATATTGTTACTATCATTGTTAGAGCTCATATCTTCTTGATTTTGTTGGTTAATATTAATATCTTCACTAAAGTTATTAGCGCCACTATCTTCAATATTTCCTTGCACCTCTTGAGTTATTTGCTCAGAACTATTAATATCATTAGATATATTATCAATGTTATTTTCAATATCAGCGCCAATATTCTTATTAGACTTACCGCCCTTGTCAAAATTACTTATTTTATTTTTTATAGATTCTAATATAGACAGGGTACCTCCTTGCGACATAAATTTTATCAAAAGTTTAATTAACTTGATTGAGCATTTTGCAATAAGTCAATATTAATAAACTATTATGAATGTTGATAAATCATTTAAAAAAAACAACAAATAATATTTTATTTATTTGAAATATGTAAATATTTCTAATATTGACATATCTTAACGCAGCATTAAATGACTTAAAACGTAAATATTTGACTATTTTTTAGAGCCTTTACTTTCTTTCTTCTTTTTAGCCATTGATACAATTGACTTTTTGCCACAAGATATTTTTTGAAAATATTTCAACACCTTCTGAGCATCACTATATGGAACTACAAAAAATGAAAAATTATCAAACATTTTAACGTCATCTATATGGCTTTTTTCGACCTTTGTTTCTCTATGGATAAAATTAACTAACTCCTTAACACTTTCAATGTCGCTTTTACCTTTGGCGATAAAGAGTCTGGCCGTGCCTTTTCGATCAATATATCCTCTTTTACCGCTATTGCCAATTGGATGATATCCGGCAGTGCCTCTATCATCATAATAAAAATCTTTATTTTTTTTATAAGCTGATATATCGTCTATTATTGAATAGCTATCCATATTCAACTCATCATTAAAAGACATTTTTAGCAAGGCGGCAACAACTTTAATGGGATCTTGGCTTTGATTTAATATCTCTTTAGCAACTATCTCGTGATCTCCGAAACTTTCCTGATTAATTATTTCTGATATTTTTGATCTAATTCTTTGCTTTTTGCAATTAACGATTTCGCTAGGATTTGGAACTTTCTGCTTAGTAATTTTAGTATTGGCGACCTTTTGTATCGATATTAATTTGCGATATTCAGATGGTGTTATTAATGTAATAGCGGTACCGCTTTTACCAGCCCTACCAGTTCTTCCAATTCTGTGTACATAGCTTTCTGGATCTTGGGGCAATGAGTAGTTAATTACATGAGTTAGATCATCTATATCGATACCTCTAGCTGCTACGTCAGTTGCTACTAGAATATTTATTTTTTTATTACGAAATTTTTGCAAGACCTTCTCCCTTTGACCTTGAGATAAATCGCCGTGGATAGCCTCGGATCTACAGCTTCGATTAAATAACTTACTGGCTATTTCATCGGCATCAATTTTTGTTCTACAAAAAACCATCCCATAAAAACTCTCTTCAACATCAATAATTCTAAATAAAGCTTCAAATTTATCTGCTTGAGCAACTTCGAAATAAATTTGCTCTATGTTTTTATTGCCTTTATTAGCAACAATTGAGGAAATAACCTCATATTGCTTCATATATTTTTTTGCCAATTTTTCAACACGACTTGGCATTGTTGCTGAAAATAAAATAGTTCTTCTATTTTGAGAGGCCTTGGATAAAATAACTTCTATATCCTCCACAAAACCCATATTTAGCATTTCATCTGCCTCATCAAGTATGACATGATCTACTTTTGATATATCTAAAGTTGCGCGCTTTAGATGATCCAGAATTCTTCCTGGCGTTCCCACAACAATATCAACGCCTCTTGCCAATCTATTAACTTGCCTTTCTATTGGCTGCCCGCCATAAATTGATGAGATTCTAATTTTTTGATTTAATGAAAAAGAATTTAACTCTTCAGTAACTTGTATGGCAAGCTCCCTAGTTGGCGTCAAGATAATTGACTGCACATGATTAGCCTGAGGTATAGTCTTTTCAATAATTGAAATACCGAACGCCCCCGTTTTTCCGGTTCCGGTCTGGGCTTTTGCAATAAGATCTCTACTTTCATGCAATATGAAAGGAATTGTCTTTTGCTGAATTGGGGTAGGCTCTTCAAAGCCTTTTTCATGCAAACGATGAATCATATCTTTAGATAAACCCAGATCTTTAAATTTTGGAAGTATAGTCACTTTTTAAATACTAAAATCAATTTAAATTATTTTAAAAACAATTATTAATAAAAACAAAATAACTATAATTAAATAGCATCCGCTATTTAAAATGGACATCTTATAAAACTAATTGCTTAAATTAAAATATGTGATACATAATATAAAAGCAATTGATATTTTTATAATAAATTTGCGCATAATAACTTACTTAAAAATACTTATAAATTGTTAATATATATATTAAAGCGAATAGCCCTCATCATTCCAACCTTATTTATTATAATGGCAATTAATTTTGCAATTATACAAACAGCCCCTGGTGGTCCGGTTGAAAAACTATTATCTAAAATAAATCATGATATTGAAATAAATGGAGATGTTAAAGAAGCGTCAATAATTAATAACAATCAACAATATCAATCTTCGCTAGGAATTGATCCTGAAATAATTCTAAAAATCGAAAAGGATTATGGATTTGACAAATCTCTGCTAGACAGATTTTGGCTAATGATATCAAAATTCATTAAATTTGATTTTGGCAATAGCTTTTATCAAGATAAAAAAGTAACCGACCTACTAATAGAAAAATTGCCAGTTTCAGTTTCGCTAGGATTATTTACCACAATAATAATATATTTAATATCAGTACCTTTGGGCATTAAAAAGGCTCTTTATGATGGCGCAAAATTTGATATTGCCACAAGCACAATAATAATAATTTTTAGCGCCATACCGGCATTTTTATTGGCAATCTTGCTGGTAACTCTATTTGCCGGCGGCAATTTTTTTAATATCTTCCCTATTAGAGGGCTGGTATCTGAAAATTTTGAACAACTCAATCTAATGCAAAAAATATTAGATTATTTATGGCATATCTTTTTACCAATTATTTCAATGGTATTGGGTGGGTTTGCAGCTCTTACATTTTTTGTTAAAAACTCCTTTATAGAAGAAATTAATAAACAATATGTAATTTGCGCTCGAGCCAAAGGATTAAATTCGCAACAAGTTTTATATCGTCATATTTTTCGCAATGCTATGCTAATAATTATTGCTGGCCTTCCAGCAACATTATTTGCTATTTTATTCACCAGCTCAATGCTAATTGAAATTATTTTTTCATTGGATGGCTTGGGCTTGTTAGGATACGAATCTGTTATTGCTAGAGATTATCCTGTAATATTTGCTTCACTATATATATTTACATTATTAGGATTAATTATGAATATTATTAGTGATATAACATATAAATTAATTGACCCTAGAATAAACTTTGAATCAAGTAAATTATGATAGAAATTTTTAGCGATATTAATAGCGGCTATTTAATTGCAATATTAATCCTTATTTGCTGCTCTTCTATATTCTCCTGCCTAGAAACATCAATTACAGCCGTTTCGAGAGCTAGGATTCATCAATTAAAGAGTAGAGGTAATAAAAAAGCCATCAGAATTGACAAACTCCTTACCCAAAGAGAAAAGGTAGTGAGCGCAATGCTGGTTGGCAATAATTTGGTAAATATTTTAGCATCTACACTTGCGGCAAGCATCTTTATTAAATTATTTGGAGAGGCGGGGCTTATATATGCCACTGCATCAATGACGATTTTAGTAATTATATTTGCTGAAATAATGCCAAAAACATTTGCCATTAAGGCTCCAGAAAAAATGCTAATGTTATTTTTTCCAATCATATGGATTGTTTTGAGATTCTTTTACCCATTAACTAATTATATACAAAAATTCATTAATAGATTTGTTGCAATTTTTTTTAAAAAGAAAATATCAAACTCTAAGACAGAAGAACTCTCCGAGCTTAGAAGCACTATTGAGCTTAAAGCTATTGATGGCTCGATAGTTAAAAAAGACAAAGACTTGTTAGAAGGAGTTCTTGATCTTTCTGACACTGATATCAGCGAGGTCATGGTTTATCGCAAAAATATTGAATCCCTCAATATCGACCTTGCCAAAGAAGAAATTATCAAAAATGCCCTTAATAGCCCATTTAGCAGAATACCTCTATGGAAAAATGAAAGAGAAAATATTATAGCAATTCTTAATAGCAAAAAACTATCTAATGCCCTATATGAAATTAATGAAAAAAACTTGCCATTAAGTGATTTAAATCTTGATAAAATAATATCTAAACCAATTTTTGTTCCAACTACAAATTCACTCAAAACTCAACTTGATGAATTTAAAAAAAACCGCAGCAAGATAGCAATTGTTATTGATGAATATGGCTCTTTGCAAGGACTAATTACTTTACAAGATGTTGTTGAAGAAATTATTGGAGAGGTTAAAGAGCTAGATGATGCGCAAGGTGCAAAAATAATCAAAACTAGATCTGGTGACTATAAAATACCCGCCCATATTTTAATCAGAGATATTAATAGATTTTTAAATTGGGACATAGCAGAAAGCGATGATGCATATAATATTAATGCCTTTATTATAAGTCACTTAGGGCGCATACCTCAAGAAAATGAGAGCTTTACAATTCAAAATTACAAATTCAAGGTTATAAAAAGAGATGATTACGAATTAAAGCAATTAAAAGTTAAAAAGCTTCCTATTAATCAAGAAACTTCTAATCAAAATGAATAATATCGCCATAATAATACCAGCAAGACTCGCTTCATCAAGGCTTCCAAATAAACCATTGGCTATTATTAACAATAAAACCATGATAGAAAGAGTATGTAGCCAAGCAAAAAAAAGTAATATTAGCAATGTTTTTGTTGCCTGTGATTGCCAAGAAATATTTACCAAAGTTGCCAGTTCTGGATTTAAAGCAATTTTAACAGACCCTAAACTTCCATCAGGGACCGACAGAATCTATCAAGCATATCAGAAAATTTCAAATAAATATGAATATATAATTAATCTACAAGGAGACTTGCCTAATATTGACCCCCAAATAATCAATAATGTAGCAAATGTAGCAATTAAAAATAATCACGACATCACGACTTTAGCATATCCAATAACAAATCATAATGAAATTAACGATCCAAATATTGTAAAAATCGCCATAGCCTTTAAAAAATCTCAAGAAGAGGGCAGGGCGCTTTATTTTTCAAGAAGCCCAATACCTTACAGCAAAAGCCAAAATACTTATTACCATCATATTGGTATATATGTTTATAAAGCAAAATCCTTAGAAAAATTTATCAAATTAGCACCTTCTCAACTTGAAAAAAGAGAAGGCCTTGAGCAACTCAGGGCCCTTGAAAATAATATGTCAATATATGTTAAAATAACCAACTCCAGGCCAATATCAGTGGATACTCAATCAGATTTAGAAATGATCCAAAAATTAATTAGCAATGAAGAATCTTAATCCAAAATCCATTTTCACTGGCAATGCACAATTTTTATATGGAGCTCATAATTATTCACAAGTAAAATCTTGCCACCGGCCTGAAATAGCATTTATTGGCGCTTCAAATGTTGGAAAATCTAGCTTAATTAACGCTTTATTAGGACAAAAAATTGCTATTGTCTCAAATACCCCTGGAAGAACACGGCAATTGAATTTTTTTAAATTACAGGGCTATAAGGACGGCTTTGTAATAGTAGATATGCCCGGCTATGGATTTGCCAAAGCAAGTGAAAAAAATATCAAACATTGGCAAAAAAGCGCCTTTGAATATATGGCTCATCGACAAAACCTTAAAAGAACTTTTCTTCTAATTGACCCAAAAAAAGATCTAAAATCTTCAGACCATGAAATGATCAATAATTTTAACAGCCTCGCAATATCCTTTCAAATCATACTCACCAAATGTGACAAAATATCTCAAACTGAACAATCTGACTATATTAACAAAATTAAAAATATGTCAAAAAAATGGCCAGCTTTTTTTAATGAAATTATCGTAACCAGCAGCTATAAAAATTATGGCATTGAGCAAGTTAGGTGGTCAATAATTGAAATTTTGAAATTTTTATGAAAATATTATTAATAATTTTAACAAGTTTTGTAATTTTAACACTAGTATTTTTATTAAACATTACTACATTTTATGATGGTAATGTAAAACATAACTCTATGAATCAAAATGCCAATAAAAGAAAAGAATAAACAAAAAACTGCGCCAAATATTATCAGCCTTAGCCAAGAACTTACTCCAAGACAAATTGTAAGCGAACTTGATAAAGATATTATCGGGCAAGATGAGGCTAAAAAAGCAGTTGCTGTTGCGCTTCGCAATCGCTTTAGAAGAAAATTAGTTGAGCCAGAACTTCGCGAAGAAATCATGCCAAAAAATATTCTAATGAGCGGTCCTACTGGAGTTGGCAAAACCGAAATAGCTCGAAGATTGGCAAAGTTAGCAAATGCCCCGTTTGTTAAAGTTGAGGCAACAAAATTTACTGAAGTTGGATATGTTGGGCGCGACATAGACTCAATCATTCGCGATCTTCTTGATGTTGCTGTTAAAAATGTTAGAATATTACAAAGAAATATTGTTAAGCAAAAAGCTCAAGAATTTGCTAAAAGAAAAATTTTAAATATATTACTTGGCGATAATTCAAGCAAAGAAACCAAGGATAAATTTTCTAAAATGCTTGATCAGGGAGATCTAAATGACAAAGAAATTGAGCTTGATATAATAGATTCAAGCAACTCCATGTCAGCTAGCTTTGATATTCCAGGAGCTCAAATTGGCATGATCAATATTTCTGATATGATTGGCAAAGCCATGGGCAGTGAAAAGCGCAAAAAATCTCGCATGTCAGTTGAAGATGCCATGAAAAATCTTATAGCTGAAGAATCAGATAAAATGATCGATGAAGATCGCCTAATTAAAGATGCAATATCGGCAGTGGAAAATGACGGCATAGTCTTTTTAGATGAAATAGACAAAATATGCACCAAATCAAATTTTCGCGGTGGCGAAGTCTCTCGCGAAGGCGTCCAGCGCGACCTTCTGCCGCTCGTTGAAGGCACCACAATTAATACAAAATATGGACTTGTAAAAACTGATCATATTTTATTTATAGCCTCTGGAGCATTCCACGTGGCCAAACCTTCAGACTTGCTCCCAGAATTGCAAGGCCGATTTCCTATAAGAGTCAAATTAAAACCTCTAAACGAACAAGACCTTGTTAAAATACTAAGCGAACCAAAATCAAGCTTAATTAGGCAGTATATTGCATTAATCAATGTTGAAAATATAAAATTAAATTTTACCAAAGATGGCATCTCAGAAATAGCGCGCTTAGCGCACAAGGTCAATAATGAGGTGGAAAATATTGGAGCCAGAAGATTGCACACTATGCTTGAAAAAATTCTTGAAGAACTAAGCTTTAACGCTAGCGAACTTAAAGACGGAACAATTGTCAAAATTGACAAAAAATATGTTGATAAATATGTTCAAGATATAGCATCTTCTAAAAGCGATTTATCTAAATTTATTCTATAATTTAATGATTACAAGATATTCAAGACCAGAAATGACGGCAATCTGGTCTCAAGAAAATAAATATAAAATTTGGTTTGATATAGAAATCTATGCCCTTGAGGCATTAGAAGAGATCAATATTGCACCAAAGGGTGGAGCATTAAGAATTTGCAATAATTTTAAAAAATCAGGCAACAAA
>CERI01047518.1_pt1 | contig 12693 bp, 13 predicted proteins | sample 350261 | NCBI WGS metagenome assembly CERI01 (sample SAMEA2620979, study PRJEB7988) | marine metagenome | isolation source: saline water (ENVO:00002010), including
GGGGGAAACCTACAAGGTTGCCGCCAATACCGAAACCAGCACCAGTCCGGGCGCTTACCGCAAACGAGGGTAGGTATGTATCAAGAATACTGAAGGTAGCAGCAGCAGTGAGGGCGATAAGAGCAACCTCGTCTAGATTGAGCGATTTTTTAGGGATAGCAAAGGCAGCAATAGCGACCATAAGACCCTCAACTAAGTACTTAATAGCGCGCTTGAGTAATTCTGCAAGACTGAAATCTCCGTTAAACATTATTATAAATAATGTCTAGAAAAAAATATATTTTGCGTCAAAATACTTAAATCTTATTCAAATTATATACCATAAATGAAAAACTCGGATACTATTGAATATAAGTTGAATAATGATGGAACGAGTAATCCTAAATATGTTGATCTTCTAGATGAAGATAAACCTGTAGCAGCTCAGAAATTCGCTTGTATATCTTTTTTATCACCAGAGAATTTGCTTAAGAGCCGAGATATTTTTAATTTTTCTGAGTTCCTAAAGCAATGGGAGATGTCGAAATCTTTTGAAAAATATACCCAATTTTTAAATTTTCTTTCATTTAAGTATTCTTTGGAATTTGATGATCTTACTAAAGATCTGCAATCTTTTTGCGAAGAGGAGAAGAATAATTTATTTTCTGGAACAATAGAAGATGAATATAAGAATTTCATGGACGCAAATGAGAGTCGTTTAAATGAAAAATTTAATAATGAATATAATTTTCAGACAAGTACACGGGGAATTAAAATTAGAGGATCGTTCCCAACTCAACAAGAAGCGGAATTACGGTGTAAATTATTGCGAGAATTAGATCCAAATCATGATATTTATGTATGTCCAGTAGGATTATGGGTTCCTTTCCATCCTGAAGCTTATAAAACCGGAAGGGTAGAATATCTTGAAGATGAATTAAATCAACTAATGCATGAAAAACAAAAGAATGAACAACGGGCTAAGTTGGAGTTTGATAAACGTATCAAGGAGGCAAAAGAAAAAGCTATGGAAGATAATAAAAGAAAAGCCCGTGAATCCGGTAATGTTCTAACACAGACAATTACAAGTGAAGGAGAGCTTATCAATGTTAAAAATATCAATTCAACAGAAAAGGAGCTTAATAAAACAGAAACTATTACTGCTGCTGATGTCAGGAAAGAGTTATTTGAAGGAGAGAATATTGTTATTGATTATAAAAATTCTGATCACGGACTTACAGAAGAACAGCGCAATAAATTAATGGATACAGTTCCCGAGGATACTGATGCAGAAGACAGAGCAGCGGCAGCTACAGCAGCGGCTGCAGCCGACAGAGCAGCGGCAGCTACGGCAGCGGACAAAGCAGCTGCTGTTGAAGCTGCACGGGATGAGAAGTAGACGTTTAACAACTACTAAAGTTAACAGAAAAATTATAAAAATTATAGTATCTAGTTATTATAATGGAAGAAGTGCAACCAAATAATTTGGAAGTCGGAAAAGACTATTATATTGAGATGGTTGGGCGGTATTCAAAATACCATCGTCAATCCGGAAAAGCTATTGGAAAGGGATTTATTAAAACGATTACTTTTGGAGAAATTGTACAACAACAAGGATATGACGCCATTATTTGCGGCATTGATCCAGGTTGTTTTGATGATCCTGATATATTCGTCCAATTTAGGGAAGTAGTCCCTGTTAATCCTTACGGAAGAGCATGTGGTATTTGTAATTACCAATTTTATCCAGCAACATTTGATACTTTTAATACGATGACGCGTGAGCAACAGCGTTGGTCATGTGGTGGATATAAATTTTTTAAAATAAAGAAAAAAGAATTAATGAAGAGAATTACAAATCAAGTAATGGATAAAGATCATCCAGGTATGGCAGCTCAACCTAGTATGGATTCTGGTTTGGGCGTTAAATCAAATGTAGCTGGTTTTATGGGTGGAAAAAAACGAAGAAGAAAATCACGTAGGAAAACACACCGTAAAACTCGTAAAACAAAAAGAAAATCGCCTAAAAGGAAAACAAAAAAGGGAAGATAAGTTTTTGAAATAATAATTAATTAAAAATTTACTAACTAATTATTATTTAGTTTCCACCACGAAGGCGTAGGACTAGATGAAGTGTTGCTTCTTTTTGAATATTAAATAACAATTTTTATAATTTACTTAGATTTGCGTGTTTTGCTTTTGCTACTGCTGCTTTTCTTAACAGCACCAAACTTACCCTTCTTAGCAGTCCAGCCATGCTTTTCAAGGCGCTTCTCAGTCTTGGCGGTCTTGCTTTTCTTAGCAGAAACAATTTTCCCCCATTTATTTTGGGCTAAATCCTTTTTAGTTAAACCACCACTTGTTTTATACGCAGTTCCATGCCAAACTTTAGCACGCGAACCTTCTAGAACTTCAAATTTCTGCCCATTAACATGATAAAATCCATCGTTGGCTTTACTAATTCTATGCACCATTATAAAATTAGATGAGAAAAAAATGTCTAAATAGAATAATTAAAATGTATTTCTTGGTGGAGATCCGGATCCACCTGGAGCACCAGCCCAACGCCCAAAAATATTTACAGGATTGTTTAAATAAGTAGTTTTAGGTGGTCCATTACAATTAGTCCCACGATGACCTATATTAAACGCCCTAGTAACAGTAATTGAATAACGCCCATTAACTGTTATCATAAAACCAGGTTTATTTGTATTACCTGTATGAGGATGTCCATTTATATTAACTGGATGTCCATGGTTGGGACAGCTGTGGGGTCCCGCTCGCGGACCGCAGGCTCTCCATGGCCATCTTCTTGGTGTTGGAAGAGTTCTAAATCTAGGCGGAGACATTCTAGTATTACTATTTAATAATAGAATAAATTGAAACAATTTAGATATTATAATGTATACTAACAACACAATGAGCTCGGAATCTAAACACCTTTCCAAAAAGTATCAGAAAAAAACAGACAAACAACATGTATTGGATAATCCAGATACATATACTGGGTCTATGACTGAAACTGAATACGATACATATCTATTTGATGATAAAACTCAGACTATTAAACAGAAAAATATGTTTATTATACCAGGCTTATATAAGCTTTTTGATGAATGTATTGTAAATTGTAGAGATCATCAGGTTAGAATTAGTCAGGCAATGAAATCATGTAAAGCTAATACTATGCCAGTTACATATATTGATATCTCAATATCAGATGATGGAGTCATTACAATGGTTAATGATGGAAATGGTATTGATGTTGAAAAACACCCTGAATATGATGTATGGATTCCAGAGATGATATTTGGACACCTAAGAACATCAACAAATTATGATAAGAATGAGAAAAAGATTGTTGGAGGGAAAAATGGTTTTGGTTTCAAATTAGTATTAATTTGGTCGGAATGGGGACAAATAGAAACCATAGATCATATCAGAGGACTGAAATATACTCAGAAATTTACAGATAATTTAAATGTTATACATAAACCAGATATTACTAAAGCTAAACGTAATCCATACACAAAGGTGTCGTTCAAACCAGATTATAAGAGATTAGGAATAAAAGGATTATCGCCAGATATGTATAAATTGTTCAAACGCCGTGTATATGATATTGCTGCAGTAACGGATAAAAAACTTAAAGTTAAATATAACGGAAATTTTATTCCAGTTAAACATTTCCAACAATACGTGGATTTATATATTGGTTCAAAAAGTGAAACAATGAGAATATATGAAGAAGCTAACAATAGATGGGAGTATGCTGTATGTATTGCCCCCAATGAGGAATTTACTCAAGTATCTTTTGTAAATGGGATTTATACTGGTAAAGGAGGCAAGCATGTAGACTATATATTAAATCAATTAGTTCGTAAGCTAGTGGCTTTTATTAAGAAAAAGAAAAAGATTGATGTAAAACCAAGCACAATTAAAGAACAAATAATGTTATTTGTGCGTTGTGATATTAATAATCCGTCTTTTGATAGTCAGACAAAAGACTATATGAATACGCCAAGTTCTACGTTTGGATCTACGTGCGATATTAGTGAAAAATTTGTTGAAAAAGTAGCAAAGATGGGTGTAATGGATGCTGCTTGCGCTTTAACTGAAGTTAAAGAAACAAAAGCTGCTAAAAAGACAGATGGGATAAAGAGTAAAAGTATTAGAGGAATTCCTAAATTAATAGATGCTAATTTAGCTGGAACAGTTCGTAGTAACGAATGCACTATTATCTTTTGTGAGGGAGATTCAGCTAAAGCAGGAATTGTATCTGGTCTTTCAAAAGAAGATCGCGATATTATTGGTGTTTACCCAATGCGAGGTAAGCTGTTTAATGTTCGTGGAGAAACTCAAAAACGTATTCTAGAAAATAAAGAAGTTAATGAAATAAAACAAATATTGGGATTAGAAAGTGGAAAAATTTATACAGCAGTTATGGTTAAAGATAAATTGCGATATGGAAAAATCCTGTTTATGACTGATCAGGATTTAGACGGCACTCATATTAAGGGTCTGGGTATAAATTTGTTTGATTCCGAATGGTCTAGTTTGTTAGAAATTCCTGAATTTATTGGTTTTATGAATACTCCAATTTTAAAGGCTCGAAAAGGGCAACAGGAAATGGCTTTCTATAATGATGGAGAATGGGAGGCTTGGCGCAATAGCCATGATACAAAGGGGTGGAAGGTTAAATATTATAAGGGTTTGGGAACATCTACAGGTAAAGAATTTAAAGAATATTTTGCTCATAAGAAAATTGTGAGTTTCGCTAGCACTGGTGACGAAAGTAGAGATGCAATTGATAAGGTATTTAATAAAAAACGTTCAAACGATCGTAAAACCTGGCTAGAAGCCTATAATAGAGAGTGCTATTTGGATACCAATAAATCAAAAGTAACATATCAAGAATTTGTCAATAAAGATATGATACATTTCTCAAAGTATGATTGCGATAGATCTATTCCTAATATCATGGATGGTCTGAAAACTAGTCAACGTAAAATTTTATATACTGCTTTAAAGCGGAAATTAACAAATGAAATTAAAGTCGCTCAATTTAGCGGATCTGTATCTGAAATCAGTTGTTATCATCACGGTGAAAGCAGCTTAAACGGTGCGATTGTGGGTATGGCTCAAAATTTCGTAGGCTCAAATAATATTAATTTGCTTGAACCAAAAGGTCAGTTTGGAACACGCCTACAAGGTGGAGAGGATTCTGCATCTGAGAGATATATTCATACTAATCTGAATCCTTTGACACGATATATATATCCCCAAGCAGATGATGGGGTTTTATCCTACTTGGATGATGATGGAACACAAGTCGAACCAGTATTCTATGTCCCCATTATACCTATGATCTTGGTCAATGGAAGCAGAGGTATAGGAACCGGATTTAGCACAGATATTCCAAGCTATGATCCACTACAAATTATAAGTTATATGTATGATGAGTTAGATGGGAGGGATGAACCTGCTAAAGAATTATACACTCCAATCTATGAAGGATTTAAGGGTTCGATTACTGCTTTGAAAATTCAATATCCATCCCCTGGATATGGTCTTACGAATGGGAAATATTTAATTAAAGGCTGTTATGATATTATTAGTGAAAATAAAGTGCATATAACGGAGTTGCCTATTGGTATATGGACAGATGACTATAAAAAATATATTGAAGATCTTATTGATAATAATCCTAAGAAATCTAAAACCAAAAAAGATGGATTAGTAAAAGATTATATAGATATGAGCACTGATGTAACAGTTGATATAACTATTACTATGACAGAAAATGTTAATAAGTTACTTATGACTGAGACAGAACATGGTTGTAATGCGCTTGAAAAACTACTAAAATTATATACTACAAAAACTACATCAAATATGCATATGTTTGATGAAGAAGAACGTCTACGAAAATTTAACCATCCTTATGAGATTGTAGATTATTATATGGATGTAAGACGAAAATTCTATATTAAGAGGAAAGAATATCAAATTAAAAATCTGGAAAAAGAAGAATGTGTGTTATCTAATAAGGCAAGATTCATTATGGAGGTATTAGATAATAAACTAGATTTACGACGTAAAAAACGTGAGGTTATTAATCAATTATTAAAAGATAGACAATATGATATCATTGATGATGATAAAGATTTCAAATATCTTGTGAGATTACCAATGGATAGTGTAAGTGAAGAAAATGTAGAAAAGATTAAAAAGGAAGCTTTAACAAAACAAAATGAACTGAAAGTTCTTAAATCTAGATCAATAGATGATATTTGGATGGAAGAATTAGATATTTTAAAAGAACAATATTTAATTTATATTAAAAAACGAAGAAGCGAAAATATTAATGTTAAAAAAAGTAAAAAGAAATTTAAAATTGTTACAAAGAAGTAGTGTTAAGTTATTATAGTTTAAAATTTAAATTTATGACACAATGGACAATCTATATGTCCCAAATTATTACATTGCTTACATCCACTTTTACAAGCCGGACATGATATCCATCCATTACCAAAACATATTGGACAAATAATTTCAGGAGCTCCATTTTGTATATTTAATAAATTTTTAATAGAATCATTATCAAGTTCTATAGTGTAAAATTTCTCAACGATATCTTCGTGATCTATTTCTGGGGATAGTGCAACACATGCGGCATGTATATTTTTTTTAAAAATCGGATTTATTAATCTATTTCTTAAAAATTTAATATAAGTTTGTTTCCACATTATTGTTGTTATTGTTATTATTAATATAATTAATTTAAGATTTCTCAAATCAATTTTTAAAACCATTTTTTGAGAATTAGTTGTTTATCATTTGTTCTAGATAGGACTGGCGTGTCTATTGGAACAACTAACGTAGATGCGTCACGTTTATATTTCATATAACCTTCACATGCACTATATACTTGTTTAACAGCATAGTCTAAAACAATATTATTTAAAACCGATATTTGTTGAGAAATATTATTAGGAAGATTTTTAGAATTTTGTAAAAATACACTTCTCATAATAATTTTAAGTTCATCGGGACTTTGCTCGCCGATCAAATATTGATCATTAGACATTTGATAAACTCCTTTGCGTAACCCGTTTTGTAGAATCTGAATATTATTTGCAGAAAAGAAAGCATTAGATAAAGCAGTATCATACCAATTACCAGTCATTGCATCTCTAAATGATTCTCCCTTTGAAATAGGTATTCTATCACTTAAAGCAAAGACAGAGGAGGTATTTGGGCCTAATATATCTACACGACCATTTGAACTATTACAATTCATTATATTTATCAATCAGAAAAAAAAATACATACTATTTATATAATGAATACTTTTCAAATAGCAGTTTGTTCTACGGCAGTAATTATTCTAATAATTTGTCTGATTGTAATAGGATATACATTAAATTATAAGAAATATAATAGGGAGTATCCCCCTGTTGTTGAGGATTGTCCTGATTATTGGCTTGATCTATCTGACGGTGATACTTCAAACTGTGTTAATATTAAAAATTTAGGAAATTGCCCAGGCCCCAAAGATTTTTCTACTTCTGTTTGGCAGGGGAAGAGCGGTTTATGTAATAAATATCATTGGGCTAATAGATGCAATATAAAGTGGGATGGTGTAACAAATGCACGTGATCCTTGTAATAACAAAGGTGGAAACGACAGTGACAGCGACGATGATGATGGACCCTGCCCAATATGTCCTTTTAATGGCTCTTCATAGAAAATAAATTTTCACATATTAATATAATGAACCCCCTTTATTCTATTGTTATAATAGTGGCCTTCTGTATCTTTATTTTTTTCCTGTTGATCATAGGATACTTATTATACATAAATAAATTTCAGAAAAAGTATCCTCCGGTTCTTGCGGAATGTCCTGATTATTGGTTAGATAGATCAAAGGGCAAAATTTCAAAATGTGTGAATGTAGAAAACTTAGGAAAGGAAGGATGTCCTAATATCATGGATTTTTCTACATCTTTTTGGACTGGTAGTAATGGATTATGTAATAAATACAAATGGGCCAAAGGTTGTGATTTAACATGGGATGGGATTACAACGGACATGGATGCATGTAGTGACGATAATGATAGTTAAAACCTATATTAATATAACTAAAAGAATATTAATATAGATTATATAGGATGTCTACACTAATAAAAATTTTAATAGACTTTATGCCAGAAGATATAGTATTGTATATTTTTCCTTTTATTAGTGTTAAAACACTGGTATTTATTAATACTAAATATTATTCTGAGAATCATAAATTAGTTAAAAATATGATACCACAAGAGCTCTACGAGGCTTATATACGAAATACAATTAGAAGAGATAATTATTATACACTCTCATTTTTATTGAATGAAAATATTGATAAGTGGATTAGTATGAATAGATATCTATATAAACATCAAATATTTACAAATTATTTATATTTCATAAATTATTTATCAATTGAAAATAAATCTAATAAGAGTAGAGTATTAATTGAAAATAAAGCTCAAGAAATTCTAGGGAAAAAATGGCATAAAAAAATAAAAATAAGGAATTGTAAATGGAGCATATAAATTTTAATTCTATTTTAGATAGAGAACAAATAGCGCAAAATATCTCAGACGTATTACATGACTTTAATATAAATAAAAATGATTTATTAAAAAAACGAGGAATTTATATTTATGGAGCACCTGGTAGTGGAAAAACAGCATTTATAAATAATCTTTTAAAAAAATTAGATTATGATATTATACGATATGATGCTGGCGATATAAGAAATAAGTCTATAATTGAAACTATTACAAAACATAATATGTCGGATAAAAATATAGTCAGTCTATTTCATAAAAAAGCTAAACCAATAGCAATTGTTATGGATGAAATTGATGGTATGAATAATGGGGATAAAGGAGGTATTAATTCTCTTATTAGATTGATACGACCCAAAAAAACAAAAAAGCAAAAACTAGAAGAAGTTACTATAAATCCTATTATATGTATAAGTAATTATCATATTGATAAAAAAATAAAAGAATTAATGAAAGTATGCATATCATTTGAATTAAAGCCCCCTACTTTACCACAAGTAGTAAAAATATTATCTTTAGCTATGCCCGAGTTAGATGTTACATTAAAAAATAATATTATTAAATTTTTACAAGGAGATTTACGAAAATTAGGTTCAATATATCGTATTTATAAAAATCATTGTAGTATTTTAAAAAATGAAATAATTCAAAACATATTACGACCAAAATCATATAATGAGGATACAAAAGAAATTACAAAAAAATTAATTAATACAAAATATTCATTAAGTGAGCATTTAACAGTAATGAATGAAACAGATAGAACAATAGTAGCATTGTTATGGCATGAAAATATTATAGACACATTAAATAAAATTCCAAAAAATAAATCTATACCATTTTATCAAAAAGTATTAGACAATATTTGTTTTGCAGATTATATAGATCGCGTAACTTTTCAAAAACAAATTTGGCAATTCAACGAAATGAGTTCTTTGATTAAAACATTTAGAAGTAATCAAATATATCATTCTAGTTTTCCTAAGAAACCCAAATTTAATCCAGTAGAAGTAAGATTCACGAAAGTTTTAACAAAATATAGTACTGAATATAATAATTCATTATTTATTCAGAGTTTATGCCAACAATTAGGATTAGATAAAAAAGATACGTTTTCTTTTTTTCTTGAATTACGGAATACATATTCGGACGAGGAGATTTATAGCATGTTTGAAAGTCAAGATATTGGACGATTAGATATAAATAGAATTTATAGGTATTTAGATAAATATACTTTGTCCGATACTGTTGTAGATGAAGATGATAATTAATTTTTACTTAAACATTAGTTCAACTGCGGAATTAGCCCTCCGGCGTTTTTCCTTAGAATTAGTAGATGCACTTTTAATTTTTGGCCTATTTTCAAAATCAAGAGTATATTTATCTCTGAATTCTTGATTCATTTTAATCCATTCTTCTTTATTAAATTCGCCTTTTGGAAATAGGCGATTTACTTTAATGTTCCATGTATTAATTTTAACTTGATCAATTTTGATTCTTCTATGACGCATATATTCCTCGGGATTATCATAGTAAAGAATATTTGATGTGCCGTTAGGTAGATTTCTTACACTTAGCTTAACGCCATCATTATCTACTGTTCCAGTAGCATCTACTACTTTATAAAGTTGGAGACTTTCCAGTGATCCAACTTTATAAGGATATACATGACCGCTCATTGCATTTTTAATATAACTATCAGGCATATTAGATGTATAATAAAGCGCGCGTCTTCTTTTGGGTTGATGAATTTCAGAATCAGTATTAGACTGATTATCAATATCTTCGGGTTTCTTTGTGCTAGGCATTCTCAGTTGTTACAATCATTATTATATCTTATTTGATTTCAATTTTCTGTATTAATCTGCAATATAATATCTTTGATGTGTTCTTCTGTAGGCAAACAAGAATTATCAATATTTTGTGTATTAGTCAACATAACAATTTCCATATCTTTTCCTTTTATTTGTTGTTGTAAATTTTGTATTTGTTGTTGCTGTTGTTGTAAAATTTTTATTACTTGGTTATTATCTAACATTTGTGTTTTTCCATCAGGCCCTTGTATGCAAATTTTCCCCTGCATATTTTCCATATCTTTTTGACGTTTTGCATTTATTTCTTCTATTTGCTTAAGAACGTCTGGTTTCATATTTGGTCTTCCTGGTGCATAATTTTTAAGATAATTAACAATTCTATTCATGTAAAAATCCTTCATATCTTTGTTTTTAATAAACATATCAACAGTTTTTGTAGTTTGTTTAACAAATTGTGGTGATGGATTTTGTAATAATTTACGTTTATCGAAAGTATTATGTTCATGTGAAAATACTAAAATTGTCTTCATGGGATCTAACTGAATAAAAGGCACTGTATAATTTTTGAGAAAATGTTTTTCTTCTGCTAGAGAAGCTGAATTTTCATAGCATGAAGTTTCTAGTAATTTTCTTTTGAATGCAAAGGTTCCTGCGGTTGCGTGATTTGGTCCATATGGACCAAATTGATACATTGAGTCAATATGCTTAAAATATATATATAATTCACTACTACCAGCACATAATACCTTGGGATTAGAAACTAATTTTTCTACAGCATGTGAAATACGTTCTGGAGGATAATAATCATCATCGTCCATATAAACTATAATTTCTCCGCTAGATTTTGTATGCATAAAATTACGTTTATAACCTAGTGTCCTTTTTCCATCTAATTTAAAGTATTTAACTTGTGGAATATCTTTCAAAAGATCTTCTATTGGATCAGAGCCATCATCTACGATTATCCATTCTATTAATTCTTTGGGATATGTTTGGTGTTCAAAACATTTTATCATATATGCAATAAATGGTCTTCTATTAAATGTTGGAGTGCAAACGCTCACTCGCGGTTTATATTTCTTTGCTTTAGATTTTTTCTTATTATTCGGCATTAAAATATATATGAGAGTATTTTTTATATATATTTTTAGAAAAAAAGACCTTTTAATACCAAAATAATGAAAGTCACCAAAACACCTGCTATCATGAGTGAATTGTTTTTTATACCCTTATTTAAGCATATATTTAATAAGAGCGTCAAAGACATAAAGAGGTATGTGAGGGGAGTTGATCGACATGCAATTATATTTCTTATGGCTCCAGGATTTATAAGTAGTGGTATAATATAGAAAAACAGAAATAATTCTAAATATTGTATTGCGGCACTAACAGAAGAAATAATCGGGATGATGGTGAACCACAGGATCACTCCAACCAGCCCATATCTCGACACCGCATTGTAGAAAGGCATGAACCAATTAAATATTATCCCTACAAACGAAAAGATTTGGATAAATAGCCCAGCGACTACTAGACCAACGTCATTATCTAGGTGCTGCACAGACTTCATTAAATAAAAAATAAACTTACGTAGACTACAAAACGAATCAGCCGTCGTCTCAATACCCAAATTTGCAACTTTCCGCAAAACATTGTCTGTATCAGGATCATACCATTCATAAGGCGCTCCTTTACTTGGAGGAAGATTGAAAAAACTAAACAAAATTCCTGCGAACCCAAATCCCATGTCTCCCATGTCCATCAATTGATGACATTTCCATTCTTCGGGTGCATCAGCCCCCATAGCCTTTTGAATCATTGGGTTGTCGTTATTATATGTAAGGTAGTTAGGCCATAGTTTGGAATTATCCTGTGTGTCGTCGCCCGCTCTCAACCATTTCTTCAGCCATGATTCATTGTTGCCATTTCCACCAGACTGATTGCCGGGTGGAGCGTCTGTAATAAAATAAGCAAAGTTTTTTTTGGCTTCCGCCGCCGTCGACTCTCTTATATCTGGAAAAAAATACCGTCTAGCATCACCAATTTTAATATAATAAATAAAATTCGCTGAATTAACTGCAAATAAAAATGTTATAATTAAACTTACAATAGTCCATACCAGAAATGATATACTAGTCTGTATAAAACCAGAATCTTTTGAATCATCATCATCATTCTTATCTTTTTTAACATTTTCAGCATCTTTATTACTTTTATCTACAGATGATTTATTGTCCTCACTATTATCTCCACTAGAAAATAGTCCATTTCCATTACCATTA
>CERI01037720.1_pt1 | contig 12689 bp, 13 predicted proteins | sample 350261 | NCBI WGS metagenome assembly CERI01 (sample SAMEA2620979, study PRJEB7988) | marine metagenome | isolation source: saline water (ENVO:00002010), including
TATTATTAGAACTCGAACTATTTTTTATTTTATCATTCATTAATAACTCAATACCATCGCCTAAATTCGCATTTATCACTTTATCGCGATTTCCGTCTATTGAAATAGGCCTTTCGTTATTTTCTTTTGGGGCGTCTAAACTAATTTCATGAATATTTAGTTGTTCCATTTATTAACTATTTTTATAATTATCTTTAAACTTAAACTAATTCCTTTATAAATATTTTATTCTCATCGTTATTTTTTATTAATTTAAATTTTCTTATATAATCTAACACTTGCAAAAAACAATCTGATAAATCATCTTTTTTTTTTGATTTATTGAAATATTCTAACCATTCTGTATATATATTGGTACATAATTCTTTTACTATTAATTTACTTAACTTTTTTCTTTCAGCATAAGTAGTTTTCTTTTTTTCCAAATAATATTTTAATTTATTTACAGCATTGTAGTTAACCATTTGCGTATGGTCATAATCTTTCATTATGAAATACATTACCAACATATTTTGAATTGATTTCATTTTAATCGCATTTTTGCCGATTTGATTTTCTATAATTATTTTACCAAAAGTATATTTATCTAAAATAGATGAAAATTTTTTGTTTATATTTATACCTATTATCACATTGTCTACTTTACTTGCATTTTCGCTCGAGTTACACAATTCTATATTATTCCATTCTATTATAGTGTTTGTATTCTCTTCTACGTCTATTTCTAATATAATATATGCTAAATTTCTTATGCCAACATCAATAGATAATAATAACATTATAAATATATATTATTATTATTTATTTACTTACTTTTTTATATTTAAAACTTTGTTTTTCATATTGAGAATTATTAGATTCTATTAATTGATTTGTATTTTTTACTAAAAATTTTCTATAATTATTATTACTGTAAATTTTTTTATTTTTTTGATAATCATTATTGAAATAATTCAAATAATATGTAGATTCCATTAATATATATATAATTTATTATTTTTAATTTTCATTTTCATTGATTATATTTATAATATCTGACTTCTTCATAGAACTTTTTGTAGGTACGCCCTTATTTGCCAATAAAGTTTTCAATTCACTCACGGTCATCTTTTCATAATCAATTTCTTCTTTTTGAGGAACCTCATTAAAACTGATTTCTTTTATTTTATCATCATCTTCATCCTTAATATCTTCAACCTCGGTCTCAGGCTCAGGCTCAGTCTCGGTTACATCGGCCTCGGTTACATCGGCGTCGGTTACATCGGTGTCGAGTACGTCAGTGTCGCCCACAATTTCAACTCCACTTTCAGTAACAACAGTTTCAGTTGCAGCACTTTCATTGCCCTCATCGTTTGTCTCGCCTTCGACTTCACTTTCACTTTCGCTTTCATCTTCGCTATCACTTTCGCTTTCATCGTCAGTGTTATTTGTTTCTTGACCAGATTCATTAGATTGTAAAGGGACAGATAAAGTATCAAGATTTAACATATTTGGAGAATTATATACAGATGTATAATTATTATCATTTTCTGAAATTAATTTAAATAACATTTTTGCTTGTTCGGACTGAGATATTTCTAAATTGTCTATTTTACGCTTAAAATAAAAACAAATTAATGCTATAAGTAATAAATTTATAAGAAGACCAACAAAAAACCCGCTAATATCTAAGAAGCCTGATGAAAACATTTATATTTTAATATTATTATTATATAACTTTTTAAACGAAAATTATACATTATTTAATAATGATTTAGGATAATCTAATTGTTCTAATATTTGATATCCACCATTTATATAAGATATACCTTCAACTAATTCATAAGTATATTCTAATTTATTATTATTTTCGTGGACCATCATTTTTTTATTAATAATATATTTGTTATCTTTGAACTTTTCGCACATATTTATATAATGAGTAGTTATTACATAATCAACTGTAGATTTATAATTATTTAATCCATTTAGATATATTGTTGCACATAACACGGCATCACTAGGATTTGTTCCACTATAAATTTCATCAAAAATACAAAAATGTCTTTTTGTCTTATTTTGATCTATAAACATTATTATATCTTTACATCTCCGAGCTTCCGCTTGGAATAAACTATCTCTATTAGAGGTATCAGGAATGTTCAAATATGAATGATAGTAATCATATATTTGTGTTGTACAATTTGTATAACACCCGCAGCCAATACTTTGAGACAAAAATAAATTTATTAACAGCGATTTTATTAATGTTGTTTTGCCAGATGCATTAGGTCCAGTAATGAATACATTTTTATCCAATCCAACATCATTTACTATTTTTTCTTTATTCAAATATGGTAAATAATAATTGCCGGTCATAACCGGCTTTTTGTCTTTTTTAGTATAATTACACATATTTAAACTATTATTTTTTATCAAAAATGAAATATTATGCAGATCAAAATTATAATTATTTAGATGTATTAAATACCCAATTAATTTATCATACTCGCTATTATTAAATAACTCAAAATTACATTTTAGTAAATAACCAACTTTGCCGTATTTCATTACATTATCTTCACAATTAGAAATAAGACTTAATTTATGTTGAATTGACTCTATTAATTCTTTATGATAAATCATTGTTTTATTAAATTTATTGAATGATTTACGTTTTTTGGTATATTTATATATATTATCAATTAATAAATATCCATTTTTCAAAAAATTATCATATTCATCTAAAAAGTTTATAATATATTCAATATTATTATAAAACTGAATACAAGATATAATATTATTATATACAGACATTCCATAAAAAAACATACTAGTTAACAAATATACATTATTTTGCATAGTATTTTTAGTAAAATTCATTATACCTTTAATAAAAGACTGATTCAATATTATCTTTTTCATTAGGTCCCAATATTGAGAAAAATTCATTTTAATGCCTTTTATGTACAATGCAAAATATGGTATAATTAATCCCAATATTGGCGTCAATAATGAAAATACCGGACTACATATATTATATATTGCTAATAGTTGAAGAAATCCTGTTATTGTATTTAAATTTTGAAATTTTTTGAATTGTATATATTGAAAGTTTGATAAAAAATTTTTTTGATTTTTAAAATATATATATTTATCGATGAAATCATCCATATTATTGTGAAATAAATTGTACGACTTCAATAGTTTTTGACTATCTTTCAAATATTTTGTATCTAAAGAATATAATGAAGACCATTTATCTAATAGCAATCCGTATTTATTTGTAGAATTATCGGTTTTTATTATATGATCCATTAAATTATTTTCACTATTTAATTCTAGATCATCCCGAACAGTGTCGCTCAATGCGCGATGATTACAATATTGTATAGGATGTTTAAATTTATATCTTTTCAGATAATCAGTTATATTAATATCTTCTTTTTTCGTATTATCTGTTTTTAAATCTTCATCTAATATTGAAAGCATTTTATTTATAGACCCCTTCATTATTTAAATTAGTAATTCATTTATAATTTTAAACTTAAACTTATTTATATTATAATTTAAATATTTATTATTATTTATAATAATGTTGTGTTACAATTTGTTTATTACAGAATCTTTGAATTTAGATCGTAATACAAACAAATTGCCCGAAGAAACTATATTATTGTTTAATAAAATTAAAACAAAACTCAACATTAAAACATTCGATAAATCTTCATATGAAACACTAAAAATAACTAAATTTGAAAAAAATGAAGAAAACATAAATAAATTATTTAAATTATTAAATAAAATTACTGATAAAACATATGACAAATTGAGTACTCAGATAATAGATTTAATAAAAAACTTTGATGTTGATGAAAAAATATGTAATAAATTTTTTGAAATTATTATAACAAATTCAATATTTTGTCATTTATATGCAAAATTATACAATGAAATTATTAATATAAATTTAAATTACAAAAATATTTTGCAAAATAAAACAATTTTATATTTTGAAAAATTTAATAACATTGAAATTATTACTCCAAATAAAAATTATGATAAATATTGTGAATATATGAAAGAAGTTAATAATATTATAAATTTTACAAAATTTAGAATTGAATGTGTTAAATATAATATATATTCACTAGAAGACATTATAGCTAATATATTATATTTTCAGGAAATGGCATTACAATTTATAAATAATGAGAATGAGCCAGAAGTTATAGATATTTATTTATCAAATATTTTTTTAATGATATCGCAATTATTATCAAAAATACAAAAATCAGATAATTATATACACATTATTAATAATAATAATTTATTAATAAAAACAAATAAAAAATCTAAAAACAAAAATAAAAAAAATTTATTTAAATTAATGGATATATCAGATTTATTTATTAAATAAAATTGATTTTATAATATATAATAATTGCTATTATTATATGGGTGAAGAACTAGAATCAAAAATAAAAGACAACGTAATACATATTTTTGAACGTTTACAATTAGAAGAAGATGATAAATTATTAGAAACAGATGTATATAAAATTAAAATATTTGAACACGATTATTTAATTGCAATGGGTAAAAAGAGAACTCATCCAGAAGAAGAAAATATTGAATATTTTATAGCATATTTATTATACAATTTAAAAGTTGTTACAAAAATTGGTGTCTATGAATATAATAAAACAGAGGAAGCATATAACAACAAAGATCAAAATACTTTTGATTTTAGTGTGTTAGATATCAATTTATTTGAAAGATATTACAATGACCCCAAATTATTAGATCCATATAAATATGTTATTGATCCGACATATAATGATGAAAAAATTATCATTGACGGTAAAATAAAATTAACAATGAACAAAAATGATGTCGGGCAAGAAGAATTGATCAAAGAGTTACAAGAAACGATTGTTATACCTGCAAGTAGGGTTGCGTTACGTTCCAAAATAATATTCTTCTTCAAACATTTGAAAGAAATAAAAAAATCTATAAATAACGAATCTTTAATAAAAGTCATTGATAACAAGTTAGAAATAAATGATGGCGTCTGGAAATATACAATAAAAGGAAAAGACGTGATTGATATCCAAAGTAGTGATCTTTATAATGTATTGAAAAATACAGACATAACTTTGGATACTTGTGAATTAATTGTATTAGAATACATATTGAATGTTAAGTTTATTATTATTGATGGCAATATATTGAAATTTAATATTATTGAACCAATAGAAGATCTTACTTTATCAGATAAAACGAAACAAAGGGTAAATTATGCAAAATATAATCCAACTCAAGTAATATTTTTAAGAAAACTTGCTGATAAATATCTATTATTGAAATATAACAATGAATTAAAGACAAACTTTAAAGATCTGGAAACTCCTCTTATTTTATTACTTTATAAATTATATACAGAGAGCACCCACGAATATTTATCGGATACGCAATTTGAATATTTCAAAAATATTAAAAATTCTAAAAATATAACAGATGATGATGTATCTCAATATACTTTACCACCTAGTATTGTATATGTAAATGAAATGTCAGGCGAAAATGAAACCGAAAATGAAACCGAAAATGAAACCGAAAATGAAACAGACAATAATGCTCAAGCAAAAGAAAAATTTCAGGATGAATCTGAAGACGAAGAAGGCGGAGAAATTGAAAGAAAAGGCGATCGTTTAGCTGATGGGAAGCCAGAGCCGGTTGGTAATACCAACCAAGCTCCCGCAAAAGAAGAAGTAGAAGAAGCAGAAGAAACAGAAGAAGCAGAAGAAGCAGAAGAAGCAGAAGAAGCAGAAAATACTGATAAAATCAAAGAAATTGCAGATTTGACAGCCGAAATAGAAGAATTAAAAAAGCAGGAAACAGAGTTAAAAAAAAAATATGAACTCTCTCAAAAACCCACTAACCAAGTAAAAATAAAAATTAAAAAGGCGAAAATAACTTCTAAGACCAAAAAATTAAATGAATTAACTGAATGATAATATTTATTTTAAATTAAAGAAATAAATATTAGCATTGTAATAAGAGTATGACAGAATTATGTTCAAGTAATAAAAAATCAAAAATGATTTATAACGAATTAAATGATTTATTAAAAGAATCAGACAAAATAAGAACTAATATACCATATACAATAGATAGTTTAGATTTTAATGTAAAATATACGCCTTCTGCAAATAATTTATTTGATGTATCTATAAGAAATCAAATAAATAATTATATTAATTATTTAACCCAATTGAAATTTGTCTATAAAAATATTTTTTTTACAATAAATATTTACACAGAAAAATATATAAATGTATTAGATTATTTTAAAAAAATACAATTGGCTATTATATTATCTCTAACAAATAATGCAGATTTTGATTATAAAATTGATTTTATGATTGATTTGTTTTATACAAAATTAAAAAAAAAATGGCCAAAACATCTAGAAACAATCAAATCACAACATATAAATAGCGGATTTTCAAAATTCAATGAAAATATGTATATATGTATTTATAGAGAAGAAGAATGGTTAAAATCATTAATACAAGAATTACTTTATTCCTTTAGTTTAGAATTACAACATAGAAATATTGATTTTACACAAATATTTTCAAAAATATTTAATATAAATGCAATATTTTTATTGCACGATTCAATAATTGATTTTTGGTCAAGGATTATTAATATTGCATTTATAACTTATTATACAAACAATAAAAATTCGTATGAACAGTTTTCATTGAACCTAGAGCGCGAAAAAATATTTTCAATATTACAAGCAAATAAATTGCTATCTATTTATGACACTACATATGAAAATATATTAAACATAGATGAAATCCCAATTAATAAATTATACAAAGAAGAAACAAATGCGTTTTCTTATTACGTGTTAACAAGTATTTTAATAAACGATTTTGACCGTACAATTAACTGGCTAGATATAAATAAAAATAACATATTTAATCTGATTAAAAGTGAAAAAGATATTGTAATATTCACATATTATATAGTTAATATATTAAACAACAAAAAAATATTAAATCTTTATAAAAATCCCAAATGTCAAAAGTACATTTCATCAGCTAAAATGACTATATTCAAATAATCACTCTTTTTCTATGACTACATTATTTAAATAATTACGTTTATTGTATAACATTAATAATATATCTTCTTTCACAGAATTTATAATTTCACTTTCATCTTTATTTTTTAAATATCGCTGAAATGATTGGATTATATGCGGATATTTTTTTTTATATTCGTCATACCAATTTTCTAATACAACCTCATTATAATTATACAAATCATTTATTTGATCTTTTTTGTTTTGTATTTGCCAGCTTCCATCTTTATATACCATCGCATAATTTCCCTTGATCGATGATATATAGATATTCATATTTTCCGGTTTGTCTTTATTGAAATGTACTTTCTCTATTAATGTCTTTATGCATTGATTACAATCATTAATACAAGTGATATAATCTCCTTCTGTCAAATGACTATAATCCGTTTTATTATAATCCAATAAATACACATTATTCACATTGGTTAAATTATATTGAGTAATATTATTATTTATATTTTGTATTTGCAATTTATTTGCCAATTTATCTATCTGCTTCTGCATTTTATTTAATTGGTTGTCTTTGTCTTTTACATTTTCATTTAAAAGTCTGGCCAACTCCTTCCAATCTTCATCTTTATTATTCTTACAAGTATATTTGACGTGCTTACTCAAAGAAGATTGGTGTTTAAATACTTTGTTACAATATTTACATGCAAATTGATGAGAATTCTCAAAATATATATCAAATTCGCTTAAATTATTCTGATATTTTGGTAATTTTGGGCTAATTTTGGCTAAATTTTGGCTAAAAATGGCTAAATTGTTTTGATGCTTTTTTGTTTTCAAATGTTTGTCATAATTACCTTTTACTTTCGCATCATAATTGCAGTAATTACAATAATATTTATCCATATATATTATAAATATATTCTTTATTTTAACTACTTTTTTGTTACTTTTTTGTTACTTTTTTGTTACTTTTGTTACTTTTTTTTTAGCCGAAAAAATACAATAGGTTATATTAGCATAATCGGTGTGATTGAATTAATTATTCTATTTATTTTTATTACTGAAAATAAAAAAGTAACAACAATTTAGCCAAAAGTAACAATTTGGGAGGGGGGGGGAGAAACATATTCCAACTCTCCAAAAAAATCAAAAAGTTTTTTTTTTATTTTTTTGAAATTTGTTATAAAAAATGAAAAATTAATTTTTACGAAAATTTTTCATAAATCTAACAGTAAACTTTTTCTGAAAGATCCAATAATTTTTCATATTTTTTTTTTTTCACTGTTATAATATATATGAAATTAATTACAAAATTAATTGCCATTATTATTATTATTTTAATTATTTCAATAATAATTACAACTAAATATACTGTATTTGTCCCTAAGTCATTGTGGAAAATGTGGTATAATTATATTTCAAAATTTAATATTGAAACTATGAATTATGGATATTCTGATTTAACAAACAAACCTATAGAAATAGATAATATAAATCATTTTTCTATTAATCTATATGATAAAGTAGCTAATTTGAATAATTTAATACTTAATAATGGGGATACAATATTAGAAATCGGATGTGGTCGTGGCGGAGGATTATTTCATTTAGCCAGAAAACACCCTAACTATAATTTTGTAGGATTAGATTATTCAGAAAACGCTATAAAAATGGCAAGAAATAAATTTAAATTACCTAATTTAAAATTTGATGTTGGCGATGCTCTTTCTTTGCCTTACAGAAATAACTCTTTTTCGGTGGTCTTAAATGTCGAGTCATCGCATTGTTATTTTGATTTTAAAAAATTTATTTTAGAAGTGAAAAGAGTTTTGAAACCAAATGGATATTTTTGTTACACTGATTTCAGAAAAAACTGTATGAAGGAAATCGCAGATAATTTTGATATTATTTTTGCCTATAATATTACACCCAATGTACTTAATTCTTTAGACAATCTTTATTTGTATAGAAAAAAACAAATATTAAATATTATAAAACATGGTAATTTTTTTGATAAGTTTATGCAGTATTTACTTGCAGATGAATTTGCAGGTGGTCCTAATAGTAAAATTTATTTAAGTTTAAAAAATAAAAATTCAGAATATCTTCATATTCAAGCTATAAATAAATAAAAATTTATATAATATTATTCTATCAATTCCTATTATTATGAGATTACTATTGTCTTTTTCATTGTTGAATATTCCAATATCAAGTTTACAATTAAATATAAATAACCAAATACCAAAAATTATTAATAAATTAAAAACAAATAATGATAATGTTTTTGAAAAATCTCCTGATTTAAATATTTTAAGCAAAGATTTTGCATTAACGATAAATGATACATTAATTCTGAACAAAACAAAATACGAATCTTTGTATAAAAAAGTACGAGGCTGCCAAAAATACATTTCTAAAGATGTAATGGTTAATAATACATTTGTTTTTCTACAAGATAATCCATATATATACAGTAAAACTGATTGCAAATTTAATTTGAAATTTATACCAAAGTCAATGAAAATAACAATGTATTCTAAATATTTTTTTAATAATTATTCTCAAATAATTCAACACGATATTGAAAATATCAATATAAATAACAAGCAAAAAAATATTTTAAAAATAATACTTGAATATGTGAACAAAACAAAAAATAAATCTGTTGTTGGATTTTTCAAACATTTATTTATAAAAAAGTAATTTAAAATTTATTACAATATATTTAAAATTATTGTAATAAATTATTTTTTTATACTTTATAATATTTATGATTTATAATATTTATAATTTACGCCTTAACAAAGTGCGGCTTCATAAACTTCTGAAGGTTGAAATAAGTGACCTCCTCATCAGCCTGGCACTTCAAAAGATCCATAAGTTTCTTGTCGGGAAGAATCTTGCGACCATTTTCCGGAGCCTGTAGTTTGTGCTCTTTAACATACGCAGTGATCATTTTAGTTACTTGAGTTCTGGCTAGAGTAGTGTCGTTACTTACGCCAAGAAAGCCCGCAAGCTCCTTAGAAATCGCGGTCGGCTTGACGAAACCACTGGGAGCACGAGTACCCTTGCTCTTGTTGCGCTTGGCGATCGCCTTGTCCATTACGCGAGCCTCCTTAAGAACCTGTTTCTCTAGAGTCTTGTAATCGGCCTTTAGCTTCGTAATCGCTGCGGTAAGCGACTGGATGGTATCAGAAAAAGATTGAAGAGTTTCGCTCATAGAAGTTTCAATAGTTACTTGATCGGGCTCGGTAACAGTTACGTGCTCGGTATTGGTTTCCTCTACCGGGGCAGGGGTGGGAGCGGGAGCGGCCGTCTCCTCAACAGGCTTTTGAGTCTTGGTGGATTTAGTAGTCTTTTTGCTTGATTTAGGTTTAGTCGCAGGCGCTTTAACAGAAGATTTAACAGCAGGCATAATAAGCTATTATAACCTTAAAAGATAAATTCTATTTAAGTCCTTTTATGGTCTAATTAATATAGTTTACCGAAGTATAAAGCCACGGTAACGCATTTCTAGCTTCAATTGAGACTAAAGTCAGCGCCGACAAAATATAAAGAGCTCCTAAATTTTTATCAGAATCGTTATTTGCACTAAATATAAGTTTTTCCATTACGTTTAAAGTAATATTTTTTATATTTTGAAAATTGTAAACATTGGAATTGAAATTAATTGCGTTTCTTGGTACATTCATAAAGGGGTTTCCGTTCGGCGGACATATTTCCATTTTTCGATTTCTAGATAGTTGTGCTCTGAATGTCCATATTTCGTATAATTCATATAGAAATCTTTTCATTTCAATAAAATTTAATTCAAGCAACCAAGAAGAATTTGTATAATTACCTAATTGATCTATTTTAATAAAAATGTTATTTATTTTTGTTTGAAAAGACAATGGTTCGGGTTTATACTTATCAAACTCAGATATTTGCTTCAATATTTTATTATACTTAAAACGTTTTTCAATCAAAGAAATTAATTCTGGACTAAATTTTTGTCTATTATATGGATTTTCTAAACAATTATTCCGGATCAAAGATACTAAAGAAATTATATTGAAAGTATATATAAATCCATCGCTATCTTTATAACTAAAATAATAATAATACTCAATTTCATTTAAATCTTCAGCAGTATAAAAATCATCAATATTATTAGATAATTTATGATTTTTAAACGCAGGACCCAATGTCTTATTAAATTGTTTAATAAAATAATTTCTCCAACATTTTTGTATTTTAGTTGCGTTATATGTTATATATAACATATTTATGGTGTAATAAACGAGTCGTTTTTTTTTACATTGTTTACATATAGGTATATTCAAAGACTTTAATATATCTTTGATTTCAGATATTGTATAATTATATTTGCTTATATTCTCGTATTGTTTGTATTTGCTTATGATAGGTGGATTTTTCACTTTTGTATTACAAAAATGAAAATGTTTAAAATATTTTTCTATCTCCATCTATATTAATATTAATATATATATTAATATTAAATCTTTATTTGATTTATGATAAATAATTTACATATTATTCTGACCATTTGTGATATGGTATTTTTCTGTGAATAAAAAAAAAATTGATTTAAAGAGTTGATGACTTATAATACAATCACCCTAACTATGGCATCATCTATCGCTACTCCTTCTTCGTTTGTTCCGCAAGAGAATATGAATTACAATAAGGTTAAAATGAATTCTGTTGGAGGAAAAAGTGTTGGTATTTTGAATAATTCTACCAGCCGTGCACTAATGTTGGAAACTCCATTTATGCTTAATTGGGGCGTAAACAAGTTTGAGAATAAAGATGGATCGGTTTCATATACAATGTCTCTTCAATTCCCCCGAGAAGATTATGTTAGTGAAGAAACAAATGCATTTTTGGATATGTTGAAATCAATGGAAGAGAAGATTTTGCAAGATGCTGTAAATAATAGTAAAGACTGGTTTGGCAAAACCCAGAGCAAGGAAGTTATTGATGCATTTTGGAATCCAATCCTGAAATATCCCAAGGATAAGGAGACCAATGAACCGGATTATCATCGTTCTCCAACTCTTAAGGTAAAATTGCCTGTATGGGACGGTCAATACAAGTTTGAGGTATTTGATGAGAATAATACTTTGTTGCTTCCTAATGATGATGGTCTTTCTCCTGACGACATTATCCAAAAGACTAGTCATATGAAGTGTATTTTGCAATGTGGTGGCATTTGGATGGCAAATGGCAGTTTTGGTGTATCCTGGAAACTATTCCAGGGCGTATACAAAAGCCCGAATCATCTAGAAGTTGGTAAGGGTATTTGTCATATTCAACGAGATGCAAGTGAAGAGACTAGTAATAGTGGAGTAGAAGTAGAAAAATCTACAATGGTAGAATCGGATGATGATAGCGAGGGAGGAGATAATGCAGAGGTAGAGGCAGAGGTAGAGGCTGAGGTAGAAGCAGAGGCAGATACCGAAGATCCTCCCACAGAGGTAGAAAAGCCAAAGCCAAAGAAAAAGCGAGTTGTGAAGAAAAAGGCACAAGAAGTGTAGAGTTAAAAAAACCAAAAAAAGTTAAAAAAAGTTAAAAAAAGTTAAAAAAA
>CERI01031540.1_pt1 | contig 12675 bp, 10 predicted proteins | sample 350261 | NCBI WGS metagenome assembly CERI01 (sample SAMEA2620979, study PRJEB7988) | marine metagenome | isolation source: saline water (ENVO:00002010), including
CGAATTACTGACTTTGATCATTATGAGGTAGGCCAAGATTTAGATATTGCGAGTTGGGACAGTTACCCTTTGGGTTTTTTGGAGGATCGCTCTAATCGAAGTGAGGACTTTAAGAGTAAATTTATGCGCTTTGGAGACCCTGATTTTCAGTCATTTCATCATGACCTATACCGTTCAGTTGGAAACGGGCGCTGGTGGGTTATGGAGCAGCAGCCGGGTCCAGTCAATTGGGCGCCGTATAATCCTGAGCCTGCAGAGGGGGCTGTTAGATTGTGGACTTGGGAGGCGATTGCGCATGGCGCTGAAGTTGTAAGTTATTTTAGATGGAGACAGGCTCCATTTGCTCAAGAGCAAATGCATGCTGGACTGAATAGGCCAGATGGAGCTAAGGCCCCAGGATTAAAGGAAGCATCCCAGGTTTTTGCAGAACTAAACAATTTTGATGGTATTGACCAAGTTCAATCAAAAGTGGCGCTAATTTTTGATTATGAGAGTTGCTGGGCATGGGATGTTCTCCCGCAAGGAAAAGACTTCAGTTATTTTGAGTTGGTCTACGACTATTACAGAGCGCTCAGATCGTTAGGTTTGTCAATAGATATAGTGTCTCCCAATGAAAGCAACTTAAGCGGCTATCAAGTCTTACTAATGCCAGGTTTAATGCATGTTGGAGAGCAGCTTGAGAGCGCTATCAAAGGGTTTGATGGAGTTGTCATTTCAGGTCCAAGAACAGGATCAAAGACTTTAGATATGTCAATTCCTGAAAATCTTCCACCAGTAGTGCCACGAATTAATGGAACCGTAGCACGGGTCGAAACACTAAGACCTAATGCGCTCATCCCAATCCAAAATCATGGCTTCTTTAAAAAGTGGATGGAGACCTTGGTTGACTCTGATGAAATTATTGAGTTCTGTGATGATGGCAGGCCAGCAATCATTGGAGATGGAAAAAACCTTTATATTGCTGGTTGGGCTGACCAAGGCACTTTAAAAGTTATATTTTCAGGCGTTTGCTCTGATCAAGGAATTCAAACTACAGAGCTGATTGATTGCGTGAGAGTGAGAGACACTTTAAATCACCGCTTTTGGTTTAATTTTAGTGAAGAGGAAGTAGCTGTCGGCTCGATCAAAATTCCAGCTTCTGGAGTGTTTTGGGAGCAACTCTAATTTATTTGATTCTAAGCTCTGTTTTGGGGTCAAAAAACAAAGCTTTTGAGGCTTTAGCTTCAACGCCAACCAAAGTTCCTGTTGATGGTAATTTTTCTTCCCTTGACTCAACAACGATTCGCTCTCCGTTAGGCGTCTTGAGATAAATGTAGGATATATCTCCCAAGGCTTCAGTAAACTCAACTTCAAGGTCGCCAGACTTAGCAAGAGTCAAGTGTTGAGGCCTAAGACCAATGAGTATTTCTGAGTGAGAAGAGGCAACAGATTTATCAATCTCGAGTTTGATCGATTTAAGGCTTGGAATTGAGAGCTTAGAGCCGTTAATATCTCCCCTAACAAAGTTAATAGTTGGTGAACCAATAAAGCCTGCCACAAAAACGTTTTCTGGGTCATCATAGAGTGACAACGGGGTACCAACTTGTTGAATTAAGCCATCTTTCAGGACTACAATTTTATCTGCCAAGGTCATTGCCTCGACCTGGTCATGAGTCACATAAATAATTGTGGTTCCGAGTTCACGATGAAGGCGAGAAATCTCAACTCTCATCTCAACCCTAAGCTCTGCGTCAAGGTTAGATAAAGGCTCATCAAATAGAAACACTTCAGGGCCTCTGACAATTGATCTTCCAATTGCTACTCTCTGTCTCTGACCGCCAGAAAGAGTCTTAGGTTTTCTGTCGAGATATTCTTCTAAGTGAAGAATTTCAGCTGCTTCATTCACTTTTTTTTCAATTTCATTTGAAGGCACTTTTGACATTTTTAGTCCAAAGCCCATATTCTCCCTAACGGTCATATGGGGGTACAGTGCGTAGGACTGAAATACCATTGCTATACCCCTGTCTGCGGGGTGCAGAGTGGTCACATCTGTGTCTCCAATATGGATTTGTCCGCTGGTAACCTCTTCTAGTCCAGATATCATTCTGAGTAAAGTAGACTTTCCGCAGCCTGATGGCCCAACAAAGACGCAAAACTCTCCGTCTTGAATGTCAAGATCGATACCGTGAATGACCTCTAAGTCATCATATTTTTTAGTAGCTTTAGATATTTTTAAGGATGCCATAACAAATAATATTTCATTTAATAATTTTTTTCAGGAAAACTCCAAGCTCCAGCCTCTTTTCCAATCAATTCGGAAGTTTCTAGTAATTGAGGTTTAAATTTTTCAAGGCTTTTTAGGCTATGAATATCAATAGAACTGGTAATAGAGAGGCCACCAATCACTTTACCGCTTGATGTAAGGATAGGGGAAGAGATACAAATAATTTTTTCCTCATGCTCTTGTCTGTCAAATGAGATCCCTTCTTTTTTTATATTAGCGAGCTCTTTTCTGAGTGCTTTTGCAGTAGTAATGGTGTGCTCAGTGTATTTATGAAATGCCTGTTTAGAAATAACCTTATTTAGCTCGGCTTCGTCCAAAAATGCCATCATCGCCTTACCAACTCCAGTGCAGTAGGCAGGTCCAACTTTACCGGCTTGCGAATACATCTCGATAGGGGAGGCTGGGTTCCGTTTGTCAACGTATAAGACTTGGCCATTGTCAAGCTCTGCCAAATGAACAGTTTCTCCAACTTTTTCAGATAAATCATCAATAAAAGGGACTGCTACTGGAGCTAACGAACTTTGAAGCCATGCCGAATGAGCCATTCTCACAAGCTTAAGCCCTAGCTTATAGGTTTGCTCTTCCTCATTATAGCTAAGCATATCTTGATTCAAGAGTGTTTGAAGCAGTCTATAGAGAGTTGCCTTTGGATACTTACTCGTTTTAAGCAGGCTAGAGAATCTAACTGGAGAACCAATTTCTGCAACCTCACTAAGAACATCTAGTGCTTTACCTACGGTACCATCTCCTCTTTTTTCGTTTGCCATAACTTTATGAACCTTATGTTTTAATCAGAATAGCTCTTTATAATAGGACTTTTAAAGCTATTTTTAAATAAATTTTAACAGATAATGTATACTACATTTTAGTAAGTTTTCAATAGTAAAACCTAGTTTCATTATTTGGAAATTCTTTTTTTAGACTTAAACATTACTCAAATTAGAAAGAGAAAAAGATGGCAAAAAATAAACAATATATCCTATCGATTGACCAAGGTACAACCTCATCAAGAGGCGTTTTATTTGATGAAAATTATGAAATTATTTCAATAGGTCAGAATGAGTTTACACAGTTTTTCCCAGATTCTGGTTGGGTAGAGCATGACCCCGAGGAGATTTGGACCTCAACTCTTGAGAGCTGTAGGAGTGCTATTAAGCAATCAAAAATTGATCCAAATCAAATTAGGGCGATAGGTATTACTAATCAAAGAGAAACGACTGTTGTTTGGGACAAAGAGACAGGAATGCCAATTTATAACGCCATTGTTTGGCAAGATCGAAGAACATCGGATTATTGTCAAAGCTTAAGGAGTCTTGGCCATGAGTCTTTAGTTAACCAAAAAACAGGGCTTTTGCTTGATCCTTATTTTTGTGCTACAAAAATTGCTTGGATTCTTGACAATGTTGATGGTGCTCGTGAAAAGGCAAACAAAGGTGGGCTCCTCTTTGGAACAATAGACTGCTTTCTGATGTGGCGATTAAGCAATCAAAAAATCCACTCAACTGATGCTACTAATGCCTGTCGCACCCTTTTGTATAATATTCATGAGGGCTGCTGGGATAAAGATCTGTTAGACCTTTTTAATGTTCCTGCATCAATGCTACCTGAGGTTTATGATAATGCTGCTGACTTCGGAGTAGCTGATGAGTCTATTTTTGGCTCAGAGATAGCTATTGCTGCCTCAATTGGTGACCAGCCATCGGCTCTTGTAGGCCAGGCATGCTTTCATCCAGGGATGGTCAAGTCGACTTATGGAACTGGATGTTTTGTTTTAATTAATACCGGCTATGAGCCTGTGAAGTCGAACAATAAATTACTAACTACTCTGGCTTTCCAAGTGAATGGCAAAACCTGCTATGCTCTCGAAGGATCAATTTTTATCGCTGGAGCGGCAGTTCAGTGGTTACGTGACGGTCTTAAATTTATCGAGTCAGCAGAACAATCTGAAACGCTTGCAATGAAGGCTGATGACTCACAAGATGTCTACCTTGTCCCTGCTTTCGTAGGGTTGGGTGCTCCACATTGGGATCCAGATTGTCGCGGTGCACTTTTCGGAATGACGCGCAACACAGGACCTGCAGAAATCACAAAGGCAACGCTTGAGTCTGTCTGCTATCAAACTTCTGACTTGTTAAGCGCAATTTCAAAAGATTTAGGCGAAAGTAAGCTTAGTGCTATTAGAGTGGATGGAGGGATGGCCGCATCAAACTGGACAATGCAAATGCTTTCAGATTTAGTTGAGCTCCCGGTAGACAGGCCCAAAAACCTTGAGACAACTGCTCTGGGAGCGGCATACTTGGCTGGAATGCAGGTTGGTTTTTATCCGCCCATGGATGAGTTTTCAGAGTCTTGGCAATCAGAAAGTCAATTTAATTCAAAAATGAAAGAAGAGCTTAGAGCAAGAAAGTTGGCGGGATGGAAAGATGCGGTTAGGCGAACCTTGTCGAATAACTAGTCCTTCAGAAAATTAATCGTCTTTTCTGCAATGAATTGACTTACCCTGACGTTGGATTCAGTTGTGACTCCAGAATTGTGAGGAGTTAGAATACAGTTCATTGAGTTTGAGATGTGCTTGTAAAAATTCTCTTCAACTGGTTCGGAGCTGTAGACATCGAGCGCAAAACCACTAATTATTTTTTCATTATAAGCGTCAAGAAGATCATTTTCATTGACAATGGATCCCCTAGACGAATTAATAATAATAGGGCTTTGCTTCATTAATTTGAATGAGCTTGAGTTGATTAAGTCCCTTGTCTGGTCTGTCAATGGAAGATGAATCGAAATGACATCGGATAGCTTAAAGAGCTCCTCTTGCTCAACAAGTGATACGTTGTGTTCAGAGGCATCTGATTCAGGCACAAAAGGGTCATAGGCAATCACCTTCGCACCAAATACTTGAGCTAATCGAGAAACTTTCTTTCCTATAACGCCAAAACCAAGAAGCCCCAGTGTCTTTCCTCCGAGCTCTCGTGATTCAATAGAGGTTCTTGGCCATTGACCTGAGGATGTTCCATCATGTGCAGTTGGTATATTTTTTAATAACGAGAGTGCGCATGTGATTACATATTCAGCAACTGAGTCTGCATTCATACCAGTTGCTGGCTGTACGATAATATTATTTTTGGAGCAATAGTCGGTATCAATATTATCTAAGCCAACCCCAAGCCTTCCAACAAAAGTTAATTGTTTGGCTTTTAATAGTAGCTCTTCAGTGAGCTGTGTTTTATTTCGAACTATGACTGCATCAGTATCAGCAATTAAAGAGCTTAAATTATCATGATTCTCGTGGAGACTAGTGTCATAAATAACATCAAAATTTTGAGAAATTTTGTCAACACTGTCCTGTTCCATGAATTCTGTTATTAATACTTTTTTCATATTGGTTTAGATGGTTTAATTTGTTTAGAAAATTCGATAACTTCTTTGTTGTTTGGTAAGGTTTTGATTCCACCTATCCGAGTGCACTTAAGTGTGGCACATGCGGTTGCCAGTTCAATCGCTTCTTGGGTAGTTTTGGTTTCAATAAATTTAGCAAAGGCGCCATGAAACACATCTCCAGCGCCATTAGTTTCTTTGACTTCAATTTTAGGAGGCTCGCAATGAAAAACGTTTCCATTTTCAATCCAATAAACACCTCTGTCTCCAAGCGTTACCGCATAAAACTTTTTGTTTTTTTGATAAAGGCTTCTTAATGCATCAATAATTGGCATATTTTCCATATAACGGTTCAATCCGATTTCTGAAAAGATCGGATGAGAGGCCGAATTAACGACTTCATCAACCAGATTGCTGTTACTAAAATTGTCAAGGTCTACTACACAATTAATCTGGTGCTTGTTTGACTGAATAGAAACAAAGTGCGCTGCCTCAATCCAGTTGGTATCTACGAGGTATGACTGATTGCCTGAAAAGTTAAATCCTGGTAAGGTTGTTTCATTTGTGAGTTTCTTTTCGTTAAAGACGGCTAACATCCTTTCTCCCAAACTATCTTCAAATATATGACTTTGAGAAGTTTGTGCTTCCTCAACAATAATTGATTTTTCGATTGGAATGCTAGACTCAAGAAATTCTGACTTCAAGAAATCGGCAGCGTCATCACTCCCGAAACGGCCAACAAACTCAGCATCGCCGCCCAAAAATTTAATGGCAAAGCTAGCAACAGGAGCAGGACCACCAAGGCGCTTTTCAAGGCCATTTGCTATAAGTTTAATTGGCTTTTCAGGAAAACGATCAATCTTGATCACTCTGTCAAGAAAAATGGGTCCAACGCATGTAATCATCTAATTAATTTTAATGAAAATATAGAGTTATTGTTGCTAGAGGTTGAATTCACTCATTTGAACAACCCTGCCTTCCTTAATTGATTGCTCTGCGGCTTCCCCAATAGCAACAGCAACTAGACCGTCATTCAGTGATACTTCTGGCTTGGTATTGTTCCGAATAGCTTTGATAAACGAGGTATGCTCATAGTACGTAGATCCGTGATGGTGTCCTGCACCATGTATTTTGGGGTCTACCGTTATATTTTCTTTTAATGCAGTTTGTTCAACTCTCATTCCAATTCTGATATCAGAGTTGGTTATTCCAGAGGCATTTGAAGGAACCTCGGTCTCAATTTTTCCAATTGTGCCAACAGCACAAAGCTCCTCTTGATACTCAGAGTTTTCAGCAAACATACATATGTCAAGGAGGGCTCTTACACCATTGTCAAAGTCAACAATGACAAATGCATTATCAAGAATGTCAGGCGTCATACCATCATAGGTCTCATCGAGATGGTTTACATCTTGGTTGCCACTTGCATAAACTTTGACGGGCTCACTTTTAGCAATCAATCTCATTAAATCAAAAAAATGGCAGCATTTTTCAACAAGAGTTCCTCCTGTCTTTACTGCAAATCGATTCCAATCATCAACCTTATGAAGAAATGGAAAGCGATGCTCTCTGATAGAAAGCATTTTTAAATCACCAATCGTATTATTGTGAATCTCATTGATCATTCTTTGGACAGGTGGCATATAGCGATATTCCATTGCTGTCCAAATAACGCCAGGATAGTTTTCAGCCAGTTTTTCAAATTCTTGACAGTCTTTGACAGTGGTACAAAGAGGCTTTTCAATTAAAAGATGTACCCCGGACTTCATTACATCTTTGAGTACATCGATATGAGTGAAGTTGGGAGTTGCAATGATGAATGCATTAGCAATGTTTGCCTCAATTAGATCAGTGTAATCCTTAAAAATAGCGACTTCATTGTCAAGAAGTTTGAGGCTCTCTTCAATTGATTGTTCACTAGTATCACACAGCGCAACAACCTCAGCATCATCAATTAATTCTATGTTGAGGATGTGCTCTTGACCCATACACCCGGCACCGATAATTGCATATTTAATCGTTTCAGTCATAGCGTATATGTTGGAATATTCATTTGGTTGCCAAAATGGATAAGTTTGTCAGAAATATCACCATAAGTAAATGCCACATGGTGCTCTAAACCACCCTTAAACATCCGCTCTAATTTATCGGCACTATCTTTACCTAAATTAATGACTCCTGAGGTTCCAGAGAATGAGTTAGGTCGATCAAGAACTTGTCCTTTCATCACAAAGAATTGTAGCTTTCCTCTAGCCTTAGATACTCTAAAGATAGTGATTTCTCCCTCTTTGAGACTAAAGTCATGAAGGAGTGGTTTTTTTCTATTCGAGTGAATTCCAGATTTCGCTGTGCCTTCTTTAGCCATACTAATAGGGGCTAAGCCGCAATGCCAAAAAACTAAGGAATTGTCTGATTTATCAACATCAACAATGTCAACCAATAGTGAAGGGTTATTGTTCATCTGGTTAAGAATGTTGCAACTAATACCACCCAATACATCAGCTTCACAAGCACAGCTGACTTTCTTTTCATTCATCATTGCCATTGGACCACATGAGGCGCATCCATACTCAGTAAAGGTTTCAGGCCAGCAGCGGATTGCAAATGCATCAAGTTTATGCTTGTCTTTAAGGTTTTCAAGACCATGAAAGATAGAAAGGCTTTTGTCAAACTCCTCCTGGACAAGTTCCTCTGTGCCTGCAAGATAGCTTGAGACGGTGCTTTTGGTTTTAACAATTGTTTCAGCTTCAATTTCTTTGGCTTCATCAAATAAATCTTCAAGTTCAAGATCAACCAGAGAAACATTGAGTTTAGAGGTCACCTCATTTGAATCGTAGTCACAGGTGTCAAATCCTTCAGGTCTTGTTCCAATAATTCCAATTGTTTGTTTGTCTATTGAATAGTCAAATTTCGCATTTTCATCAGTAATAGAAGCTATGTCCCATGAAGTTTCTTTATCATTACTTTCGCCTTTGATAAAACTATTGAAAGACATTTCATTAATCTTGTCATCCTCATCCATAATTATAAAATCAGGCGAGATATCATTTTTAAGTAGGGAGTGCATTGCTAAATTAAGCCCACATATTGAGTTTAATCTTAATCTTCCTCCAGTTCTAGGTTCTGGAAAAGAGACAATGCATATCGGTTTTTGAATCGATCTAGCAAAGTTTAAGAGAAACTTGGCGTCAGTAAAGGTTGTTTGAAAGAGAAAAATTTTTTCAAAATTATTACTTTTAAAAAAGGATAGGGCGCTTTCAGCATCACTATCATTCGTTACAAGATCATTAAAGCCAATTGCATCGGGCTTTAGAGATAGTAGAAGTGATTTTGCTTTTTCAAATTTAGACTCAGCATACTCAACATCAAAAGTCTCTCTTGCAAGTGCTAAATAACCTATCATAAAAAACCTCCAAAGTTACTACTAAGTTTTTCTGGACTGTTAATTTTAAATCCATTATTGAAGAAGGTTTCTAAAGATTTGGCATTATCAGCTGTCAATTCATTAAGTTTTTTTACATAATTGACTGAATCTTCATTTAACCCATTCTCTACTTGTTGGGTATCTGGATAACTTTTAAACGCATCAAGCCATATAGTTCTTCCTGCAAGGTAACCTGAAGCGCCATTTTTATATGCAAGCTCTAAGCACTTATAAAATGATTTTTTATCCATTCCTGAAGAAAGAACAACCCATGGTTTGTTGTTGGTTGCAGCTGCAAGATCTCTAAATGCTTGCTCAGTTTCATTAGTTATTTCATTCTCGAGTTCACTACTGTCCACTGGGCTCTCAAGTTTGAAGATATCAACCTTGTACTCATCTTTTGCAAATTCTTTGACGCTATCAATGACATGTTGAGATTTTTTCAGTTTTTGCTCTTGATATTCTATGGTGTGGTTTTCGTCATCCTGGAATGGATAAACAAGTAGCTCGAGAAGAAAAGGAATGCCATACTTTTCGCACTCTTCGCCTATTCTTTTTACATATTGTTTTTGATGTTCAATAGATTCGGTTTCAGCATCAGGTCTGTACCATGCAAGAACTTTAACCGCATCGCCGCCAACTCTTTTAATTTTTTCAACACTCCAGTTTTGAATATTTTCTGAGAATCTTCCTCTCTTTGTCTCTTTGAAGCTGTGGTCCTCAAGCGTAATAACAAGGCCTTTTGAGTTGTTGTATTGAAGCAGGTTTGATAATGAGAAGTTAGGGTCCATTAGAATTGCAGTAACGTACTTAGACAGACTCGAAGTAATGAGCTTCTTGCATTCCACGACTTCCTCATATTGATGCTCTCTGCCCTTGGCTTTTGAGATGATGTTAAAGATTGGAGGCCTCTGGTCTACTGCAAGCATTTGAAAATGTGCTGCATCAGTGCAAAGTTTTTTCAAATGAATGAGCTTGCCTAGATTTTCTATAGTCATATAATTATTAAAAGGTTAGTTTAAAGATTGTTGTGATGTAAAGTTGGTTTCCTGATTCGATTTAGCTTTCCTCTTGATCTGGTTTAGAGGCTACAACAATCTCAATATTATTGGTATTGCAAATTTTTATAATTTCGCCAGGAGGTTGAAAGTTAGTTACAAGGATATCAACCTCAGAAATGTTTCCGATGAGCATTGGCGCAGTGCTATCAAACTTAAAGTTATCTGCCACAAGGATGAGCTTTCTACAGTGATTAAATATAGCTTTAGAAACCTGCACATCTTCATAGTCAAAGTCCATTAATGCGCCATCATTATCAATAGCTGAAACCCCGACAACCGCGAAATCAACTTTAAACTGCTTAATAAATTCAGCTGTATTGAGTCCAATAACAGCAGAATCAATGTTTCGAACTTTTCCTCCAGCAAGCCAAATTTCAGCGTTATCAAATTGTGTCAAAATGTTAACGATATTAATGTCATTTGTAATTACCTTCAGATCTTTATGATTGAACAAAGACTCAGCTACCTGTTCGGTTGTTGTCCCACTAGCAGTGCTATATATATTTCCAAGAACAACGGAAGAATTATTTGGAATAATGTTGGCCACTGCATTGGCAATATCTTTCTTTTCGTCACTAGCTAGCGATTTACGTGATTTGTAACCATAATGATGTGCTTTAGAAAAAAATGCACCACCATGTGCACGCGTTAATAAATCATTGTCACAGAAGTTGTTAATATCACTTCTGATTGTTTGCTGAGTAACTTCAAATGTTTTTGCTAAACTCTCAACGCTAACATAGCCTTCCTCCTCTGCAAGAGTTAGGATGTCACGTTGTCGTTTGTTAAGTTTTTCCATAATCAATCCATTATATTATAGATTTTATTATTTATTTTCATTTATTTTCGTTTTTTTTCTTTTATTTTCAAATTAGTTGACATAGTGCAAATACTCGTATATATTTACAGTAGTTTTGGTATAAATGAAAAATATCGAAATAAGTTAAAACTACCAGTTATTCTGTGTGGTTTCCTACTAAGAGTAGACTTAAGGCATAAAATTTGCAGTTTTTGTTTTAAGAGAAAATGGAGTTATTTTTTTAATTAAATTTGGAGAGAAATATGAGAAAGAGTATTTTGTTGGCATCCTTGCTTGCCGTCTCATCATTTAGTGCAAATGCAGCAGAAATAAAGTTTGTCTGCTACCAAGATGCTAATGAGTGTGATGTCTTAGAACAGATGTCATCTGTTTGGGAGAACTCAACAGGTAATACAGTTAACTTTGAAGTGGTCGGTTATGATGTTGTTAGAGATCAACTTGAGAACCAACTTGAAGCTGGTTCAGCACCAGACGTTGCACGTATTACAAACCTTGGTGGTCTTAATCAATACTACCTTGACCTAACACCTTATGTTGACGCTGGAGCTTGGGAAACAAACTATGGTGCAACACTTCCATGGTACAGAAAGCCATCTGGTGATAATGGAATTTACGGTTGGCAAACTCAGTTAACAGTGACTGGCCCTTACGTTAACGTCACTATGTTTGAAGACGCTGGTGTAGATATGCCAGAAGAAGGCGCTACTTGGGATGATTGGGCTGACGCTCTAAGAGTTGTGAAGTCAGAGCTTGGTCTAACATCAGGCCTTGCAATGGACAGAACTGCTCATAGATGGGCTGGTCCAGCATTTTCTTATGGAGCTAAATTCCATGAAAATGGTGTTCCTATCTTAGTAGATCAAGGCTTTAGAGACTTTGCTGAAACATTTGTTGGATGGCACGAAGAAGGCTTAATGCCTGCTGAAGGTTGGCCTGCTGGCGGTGGTACTGCTTATAGAAATGCAGCACCTCTATTCCTTGATGGAACTGTAGCTATGCACATGTCTGGGTCATGGATGCTTGGTAACTATGACGCAAACATTACTGATTTTGAGTGGAAAGTAGTTCCAATTCCTTGTGGTCCTGGCGGATGTGGTGCGATGCCTGGTGGTTCAGGAGTTGTCGCATTTAACTCTTCAAAGCACCCTGAAGTTGCAGCATCTTATATTGACTTTTTGTCACAAGCTGGAAGAGCAGGATACTTTGCTGCTAATACTGGAAACATTACTGCTCACCAAGGTCTTCAGAAGGCTGGAATTGACTACTCAGGCGTAAGCCAAAGAGTTTCAGAGGGTCTTTCGACTTTTGCAGCGAATGCTGGTAAAGCCGCTGAATCAACGCCACAGGCGTACTGGTTCCAAGGCTACAACAAGAACTTTGCGATTTACGGTATTGTTCCTGACTACATAACTAAAGCGATTACTGGTGAAATGAGCCTAGATGACGCTTTGGCAGCGATTGACGCTGACGTAGCAGCTAAGATAGCTGAATAAACATTATTCAGTTATACTAAAGTTCTAAACTTTAAGGCCGTCTCTTGAGGCGGCCTTAATTTTATTTAACATTCAACCCTGATAATGTTTGAGTCTGTTTTAAATCTTAATAGTTGGTTTCTATTCTTTACTGCCTACCTTTTGATTGGCCTTGTGCTCTCAAAAGAGGTCTATGGTTTTGTTCCAAAACTAATGGCCAGTATTGGATGGCCAATAGAATTTACTCAAAAATTATTCGG